>Ga0065711_1026424_pt1 | contig 71945 bp, 39 predicted proteins | sample Hoacrofraction12_FD_59098 | JGI IMG/M metagenome (GOLD analysis project Ga0065711, IMG submission 59098) | Hoatzin crop microbial communities from Cojedes, Venezuela - Epithelial fraction 12 v2 (version 2) | ecosystem: Host-associated > Birds > Digestive system > Esophagus > Crop | place... | reverse complement strand
AAAAAAAAAAAAAAAAAAAAAAAAAATCAAAGGGACTCACAAATGCATTTTTATGGCATGAAATGTTTAGCATTTATTTTGGTGACAGCTCATGAGTCTAGCAACCCTTACTGCTGGAGGGCTTATTAACTTTATATTTCCTTCTAGAAAGAAACTAAAAGCCTTTTTTATTTTTTTTTTTTAATTGGGAGAAGAGATGGTCCTTTTCCCAAAATAGATTTATTGTGAACTGATAGAGATCTTTCTTTTGTGTTACCAGATGCGTGACCACAACAGTGTAATTCCTGAGGTCACACGATTCATAAAACAGTAACTAACGGCAGCAGCAATAACAAATCACTGCTGTTAATGTTTTCATTAACAGCACTTGAGTTAGCTCAGGTATACTTTCCACTGGCAGACAACACTAAAAGGCATTTGCTCACATTAATCATTCAAAGCTGCTAATAAGAAAGATCAAAAAACCTTCAAAACAGATAAACTGGCAAAATTCTCTCTCATTCTTCCCTCATTTACTTAAGAATTAAGAAAAACTTAAAATAATCAAAACAATGGCAATTCTTCAAACACATTGAACCCGGCAAGATAAAACTGTAGATTAATAAAAACACTATAGCAATTAACCGGATCCGAACTTGGAAACTGTTGCCCTGTCGAGTCTCCCTAAAAAACCCATGCTGGACAGATGGTCTGGGGCTTTTTTTTGTTTGTTTTAGAAAGACCTGACAATTAGATAATTTTCAGTTTGTAAATGAGCTGTGCTTGCCTACCTTCTTGATAAAAGTGATGAAATTCATACTCTCTTGTTATACTGTTTTTTTCATGTGTTTTACATCCACTCTTGGTGTCTAGGTGATAAATGTAGAATAACAAATGCATATCAGCTCTAAAAAACAAGGTGAAAATATGCTACTAATTAGTCAAAGGAAAACTAAGAATAAAGTAGCCTAATCTTTTCAGTACAGATAGTTGGCAAATGAGAATACATAATGTCTCTCCATTGCACGATCAAATTTGGCTTAAGAGATTAAGTTGTCATAATGATTTTGTATTTCCATATTAACTCTAGATATTTCTGCTTTTGAATCCCAAGAAATTAACTATAGGTAGTCTCACTCAAAGCACAGTAATGAAGTAATATCCAGAACTTGGTACTGTAGACAACTGATCTAAACAAATATTATGAGCAGAGATGTTTATCAGTAATTACAGGGCAGATGAGGATGTTTAGGAACCTACAACCTCAGAGGAATGGGAACTGACATTTCCAAGTATTGCCAAATATACTGTACTGTTGCAATCGCAGGTCCCTTCAGAAACTGATGTTTGGTCTAATGTTCACTAAACACAGGGGAAAGAGCGCAATGGAAGAAGTCTTCCGAAAAGAACATTTTACTGCATATGCCAATCAGCTGGATTATGTGACTACAGACCATAGCCTTTTCAGGGAAAAAACTGCATCCTAACACAGGCTTGCCTACAGTCCCCTACAGCGAAGCTTCACAGCAGCAGTAACCTCTCGGTAGAATTACCTGTTTGATAAGTTGTCAGTAACAGAGTAACTGCACAGCTTCAAGATGATTTGATTTCAAAATCTTACATTTCAAACTCTAAAAAATTCTAGAAAACAAAAAAATTTTTAAAAATTCAAATTTCAAATAGCAGCCCCATTTCACAGTCTGATTATAATACACAAAGAATTCTAACTCTTTTTTTCTTTAAATGAAAAAAAAGAGAAACAGACGCAATGATGCACAAAAGATAAAAACACAAGAGAAGCAAACTAGATATTGGGGAAGCAAATCACGTAGCCAAGCACTCTTTTAGATATTATACATCATAGTTGTGCAGATTGTAAGAACCATGAATTCTCATTGCACCAGCAACAAGGTATCAGCCACTGCAGACAATTGTGCAATGTGTTCTTTAGCCAGGAAGGCAGCTTAGTAAGCACATGATAGCATCATATTATGGATTCCAGGCAGTGTCTTTCAATTTATTTTCATATGTCTTCATACCCTTATAGAAACTGTGACCTGGAATGAGACATCTTGACGTGTACTGCGTTAAGCACTTACACATTCTGTCTTGACTCAGTTGCATAAACGCTTTATAGTATGGAGTGCCCTTAGGCTAAGGCTTGCCCTGGGCCTGGCAGATCAGGCACAGGTAGGTGGACATACTGCCCATTCCCTGCTGCGGTGGCAAACGGAGGCCACAGGTACCCTAGCGCATCTCAGTAGGACTAGATGCCTGTGTTCACACAACTGAATCAAGACTTCTTTCTCAACTATGTTAGCTAAAGGTTTCACATTTGCTAGTTTTTTTTTTTTTTTACCTACCCCTGGAATCTTATTTACTGAAAAGCTGTTTTATCTATAACTTTATTTGCCCTCCAAAATTGATATCACAATTATCTCACGATCACCATGTTTATACCGAAACCTTTGTGTCCTGTACCTCAGATTTTCCTCAGCTCAAAGTACAATGCAACTGTCCAGGGACTAAGAGCAGCTCCTTACTGCAAGGGCATTCATCTCACAAAATAGGAAACAAGGTAGGTCCACCCTGAGAAGTTTAGGTGAGTGTGGGGTTTTAAGCATAGCAAGCCCCTGCTGATGGGCTACAGACCTCCTTCACAACCCTAACTCCTCAATGCCATGTCCTCTGTCTGGATTTCTGCTTCAGGTGCACAGATCTGAGGCTAAGGGGAAAAAAAATGAGGCTTTACAGCATGAGGGCAGGAGACAGTGCTGCAGTTGCTCTTCCACAATCCCATCCCCCATAAGTCATTTTTACAGGACCCCATCGATCCACAGCCCGCACTTCTCAGTGGGAAACAAGTCAGTGAGCCAAAACCCAAAACTCACGTCAAAGACTTTATATGAGCATTGCCTTCCCGTCCAGCTGCCAAGAGCAGAAGCTCTGTGAGAGTGGTACGAGTGAGCTCTCCTAGGCTGCTAACAAGGCCTAAGGTATAACATGAAACCACAGCTGACAGATTGCATTTCTTAATCAGAGATGACTAATTGTCACTGTATATGCCAAGTCCCAAAGGAACATGGCATTCACCTCATGACAGATTCAAATTGTTACCTCTGCTTTGTGTCCTGGCTTGCCTATCTCACTAGTCCTAAACTGGTAAGTCAAAATTTTCCCAGAAAATCCATCACTAGGGCTGTTGCTACATACAGCACCAGCCAAGGCAAATAGTTTTTTCTCCCACGCTCCTTGTCTGCAAACAGTGATTCCAGTAATCATCTCAGTAACAACAGGTGAGTAAATAACAAGATTTTTTTTTTCCTGAAGAAATGGTTACATACTCAATTATTTCATTGAGTTATTTCCGTTCTACCATGCCATGATCCACTTCGCCTTTGCTTAGAGAAAACGAGTACAGGACTGTAACTTTACTTGCATAAATACACAGGAAAAGCACTTTCCAGTCAAAGTTCTAAAAGCATTTTTAAGACATTTGCAATTATAAAGATTTACCATTCACAACACAAGATCTGGTCAGTTATTAATGAATCATTTGGCACCACGGCAGATTACACCACTTCTCAGTGGGAACCATCAATATTCTCAATTAATTACTCCCTACCAATGAAGACATACTTAGATTTTAATCTCATAATTCAAGAAGTCCACAATTATTTAAAAAATATCAAAAGGAAGAAATATCTGGAAACTTCTAACCTGTGAATCATTGCCCATGTTTTTCCTTCACTCGTGGTTTTTTCTGCTGCTGAAATATTCTTATAACTATTAAAGAGGACTTTATAACCAATATTCACAATCTCATTTCAGTTCAGATACCAATAGAAAAATTATTTGTTTATTCCTCATCATCTTCACTGTCTCACTACTTTTTTAGCTGTACTTTTGCAACAGTTTCTGTTTGTGGTCACCCTGTTCTTGTGTTCTAGAACACAGTTCTCTTTTTAAATTCATCTCACTGACTCTCCAAATTACTTCCCTTTTGTACCTGCCTCACATTTCTCTTTACATTCATTGCTGATTTTGTTTTAAAAGCTTATTTCACACATATTTTAGGATATTGCGAAGGCTTTGTGGTTTATTTGTTTCAAATAACTGAAGACTTACATCCTGTAAATTGTGTTGGTTCTAGATTAACATCTGTCTCTTACACCCCTTTTGGACAAGTTCATGCTCTCTCAGGAGTAACGCTGATGCTGCTTTAGAGACCTCTCTGCACTCTATACACACTGAGCCTTCCAGCATGGTCTGCAGCACCGCCACAGCCTGGCTCCACAATCAGGCAAGAGAACATGCCCCAAAGCACCACTCATATGTCAGCACATCACAAAGCCTTCCCTGAAATGCTGTTCACTGACAGGTTTCCTACAGTCCCACTCAAACCATGGCAAGGTAAAACTTTGTTTGCTTATGGCAGCTCCCTGCTGCTCTGCAGGAGCGCTACTCATCCAGCCCCCAAGTGGAGTGGCCCTGTTGGTTGATGCAGAAGTCTACTCACAGGGACTAATTAAGACTGAGATGACAAATACCCCGTCAAATACAATTCCAGAAGACAAACATAGCAACAGTACCACAGAACAAATTACAGTGGGGCAACTCAAATTAAACTTCTATTGCTGCAACATCAGCATGTCAGTTACTTCCTAGCAACATCATTAGTGCTAAAATAGAATAAAATTGCTCAGAGGATGATAAACCTGTACTGTCTTTGCAATTGTAGTACATGGGATGAACCGTTCACTGACATTTAAAACCAGAGAGTTTTAGACTGCCGAGTATCAAAGAATGGGCAAAATCCACTTCTAGTAGCTGTTATAAAAGTAATATAAGTTGCTGTAAGAATGAGAACTGTTGCCAAGATAATTATGTTCTGTCTAGCTCTGCTTCTCTAACAAATTTGTCAAGGTATAGTGTTACAAAAACTTCAGGGAGCTTTTTTCAGCATGATCAGAAGTTAGGTCAAACAATAAAGATAAAATCTAGCAAATAAACTACTGGTTCTAACAGGTGAAAGTTTAACAGAACATGCTAATCATTTTGCCTTTAGCAACTTAGTCTGGATTTACTGAGTATGGTGCAGTGGTACATGAAGCTAATAGCCTAAATAACCCAGACTTTTTTTTCCACAACTTTTGAAAGATTTCTTTCAATTTCTTTATCTGTACTGGGTCTGCCAGTCATTTTAGCTATAAAAATAGCTTTTCTACCCAGCATCTAACAGTTTACAAGTGAAGTCAGCTAACTAGAATACATCTACAGCATTGGTAGAAAGGTGTTAATCCACTCTGCCTGCACTTCACATCAGCAAGGAGAAAGATCAGTTCCAGTGCCAAGAACTATCTGAACCCATTAGAACAAGTTTATAACCATTGCTGAGAAACTGGTTTGATAAAAGCACATCTTATGACTTTGAGGCAGTTAGGCTTTAGCAATGATGTAATTTGGAAGGATTTCTGGACAGAGAGGACTAGACTGTCATATATTTACACTATATTAATACTGGTAGTCCTCACGGAAAGCCCCAGGACATTAGTGTATGCTGCTTTAGAAAACTTGTGGAGTAACAAAGCACTAAAAAGCCAGCAAATAAGAAATATAATGATATATAGGTGCATACCAGGTTTCCCGCAGAAATATTGCCCCAAATAAAACAAGCAGCTGAAAGAAGTCTGGAAGCAGGCCAGCTCACCCCCAACCTGACCTCTCCCCCTCCACCTTCTTCTTTGGCCAGGGTCCACACTGTTAGACAATCCACTCCCAGCCGTAAAAAAGGCTCAAGAAGAGTCCCTCATGCCAGGAGGGAGGGTTGCAGGAGCAAGCTGTCGCTTGACCCATCTCCAGCAGCACAGGCCTTGCCTCACAAGGCAGCTGGATTTTCAGGACTCCGGGAAGGGACCTTCCTTACCCACTACAACCACCAAGATAAGGGTTGCCCCTGCAAAATAGGCAACCTAACCACAGTGTTGTACTTCATGTAATCTGTCAGTTACAGGAGTCCATTAGGTGCTATTACCGTGCTGTTAATGGTAATTGTTAAGAGTTCAAAGGGATAGGGTTAAAAATTAAGAGACAATATGAATAAAATTCAGCTATTTATTAAGATAAATTATTCTAAAATTTCAAACTAAAACCAGAATATCGACATTACCACACCAAACAATCTTAAATTACTTCTTCTATTTCAGTAAGAGTGGATAATTCTGTATTTTTATATTAGAAATTTTTTTTTAATAAGTACATTTTAAAAATCCACAAAACAGTCTTAATCACTTAGGTATACAGAGGCATTTAGAAAAGCCAGCTGCACCTGTCAAATATCTAAACATAAATCAGAAAATTAAAGTTTCCAACAGACTTTTCCTGTTCCATTTTGATGTTTTTTTTATTTTAAACCACTGTTAACATATGACCAACAGGCTTCAGAAGGCAGAATGTTTTCATTAGCACACCGCTCCTGTGAGACCAGAAATAACAAGAGCTAAGAAAGAAGAGAAATAAAACTATTAAAAGACTCTGTCTTCACAATTAATCTAACACAAAACTTTCTAAAACTCTCACAAACAATTTAAAGTCTACCACATGTGGAGGAGATCAGAAGCTTTCTTCTCCCTCCCAACTTGTGCACGGTCCATTCGTGCAAATGTACCAGCATACATTGGAACAGCAAGACCTAAGACTGATCATATTTAGCCCAGATGTGTAATAATATTACTGAAGCAATGAAAAAAGTGTTTACGACTACTGTTGTAAAGGGGACAATTTGGATCCCATGGGAAATACCAGTATAGAAACTCAACATTCCTTTGGTTCTCAATGAATCAAAACGGCTTTTCGTCAGTTTTCCACTGTCACTATTTTTCCTTTGTTTGGGGCTCCACTAGTCTTTTTTTTTCTTGGCCAAACAGCTTTGTTGACAGACGTATGAAGCAGACATGCCTGGACAGGCACAGCAGAGTCTTGTCTTACCTGATAAAGAAAACAGGGTCCTCAAACACATTCAGAAAATGAAAACTGCTACAGCTTCTTGTCTACAGAGCTATATCATGCAACAATTGCAACATTAGGTTTGTCATTTAAATTCAGCTGCTCTCCATTAACCTTCTTTTTAATGTGAAATGAAAGATTTGAAAAGAATTTCCATTGACACATGACTCAAGTCTGTGACAACTGATGAGTGATAAAGCTCACTGAAGCTACAAGCACAAAGTGTACTCTGCTTTACTGCAGCATGACAAATGAAATGGCAGATGCGACCACACTGTCCAATGTAGAATTAATCCCAGTACAGAATCTCAGATAAGTGAAGAAACAAGAAGCACAGTGTCACAAGAGGATATGTGCCTATACCTACAACATCAGTCAAAAAATAACAAGAGAAATAAACACAAAACAGTGCTTCAAAAGCAAAGGCACGAGGTGAACCACTTTCATATAGAGTAATTTAAAGTACATTGTACTTTATTCCTGTATCAGTCCTGCACTGGTCCTGACCCATACCGATCAGGAAAGGGGATGAATGACAAGTTGCACCTGGACTTGCACAGGGACAGCAAAAGAAGAAATCCTCTGTGGTCCAGAAGTGAAATTTCAAGAGGTAGCTTAACAAATAGAACAGTATTTAGGGAAAAGACCAGGAAACCTGCAAGTTACACCCCTTTACACATCTCCTTTCTAGCCTTTCCAAAGCCGCAGTGATTTAAACATGCAAAAAGACCAGTTACATCACTCCATCACTTTTAATAATAAAGGTCAGCTGGAACTATCCCTTCCAGTTAGCTTTGCTGTTCAGCCAGAACAGCCCAGAGAGAAGGGAAAGGCAGCAACTGGATACTGCCCATGCTTTCTGTCATGTAACCATAGGTCTTCTGCTTCCCTCCATTTCTAGTTCATGCTTTTAGAAGTAACGCTACTGTCAAGCATCAGTTTAAAAGCCCCCAAAGGCATCTGAAAGGCCTCATCAGCTCCCAGCAAGAAAGTAATCTTCCAACACTGCTTAAAGCAGTACTGCACTAGTGACATAGTGCCAACAGTTTCCAGGGAACATGTGGCAAACCTCACACACAAAAAACACAGCTAGACTACAAGAATGAGTAAGCTTGCCAACAACATTAACAAAAATCCTAGCCTTTTTGGTGTATAAAAATCTGTAGTTAGCTTAGATGAACAGTTATTTGTTTCTTGAACTGTCATTTGTTTCTGTACTTGTTTGTACTGAATTTTCTTGTTCCCCTCATTCTTTGTTAAAGGTCACATTTAAAAATATGACATCCTTGTTTAATTAGAACTCCCTAATTTAGTTCTTAGATATGTAACCAGCATCTTCCATGGGAGAAGTTTTACTTCTAGTATAATGGTATCTTTACAACCTTACCACATCTGCACAACCTTTTTTCCTGTTCAATGCAGATTATGTTAACCTGCTAGTAATATAACATAACAAAGTAACAAAACAATTCTATCTAATGACAGGTGATGCCAAAGCACTCCTAGAACTGCAGATGACAGCATCCAGAATAGGCATGTATAATAACTACCGTCTGTGGAGAGGAAAAGAAAACAACAAACCAAAAACTCAACCAGCATACACTTCCTTTACCTTTCATGTTCTTACTGCATCAGCTTCTCCCCCTACTCCAGTACATTCTTGAGGACCCAGGGGAAGGTTTCTGTTTTCTGTTTAGGGCTTTCCTCCTCCCCACCGTTAGAAACATCTGGCTTCATAAAAAGTCCTGAATAGTCCAGTTAATTCAAGTACACTTTGTATATCAGTTAGTTGCTGTGCATGCCCCTCATTTCTCAAGAAGACTAGTCACACTTCTTGCATTAATTTTCTTATTTTTCCCCCGAGAGGCAAATGTGTTATCAAATTTTGAGACACCACTTATTCCTGCCATGCAGTTTTGAAGAATAATCAGTTTATTTACTATTACAAGTATGTAGCACATAAGAAGTCCTCAACATGCAAAAACGGTGCTACTTCTGATTAGATAATAAAGTATTAACTGTCAGTCTTCAAAGAGTTAATAAGAGCTGTTAGGCATTGTTAGAAAGACTGATTTATAATATGCCCAATATCTATACATATATATAATAGAGTGACAACAAATATTTACATTAAGCAAGAGAAGCATGGGGAATTATCTACCTTTTGTTACAGTTACATCATATTCTACCCCATGTAAAACTGTCAAATTTTGAAGGTGAAGGAAATCAGTATACAGCTGAGCTTACAGTAAGAGACAAGGCAGACTTCTTCTATGAGCCTCTAGCAGAAGTTGGTCTAATTTGGCACTCTTGCTTCTCACCCTTCTCGTGTAAAGACAGTATAACCCCTACCCAGCCTTTCCTAACCCTTCTGAGAAATAAATCCAAAAAGCAGAGTTGAAATTCTGATACTAGTGCGTCCTAGTTTTGGTTAAAATGGAACTGATTCTCTTTTAGTGAGAATTCCTTACAGCTAGTTCTTCTAAGTAACTGCATTTTTCTGAAGCTGGCTCCACATTTTACAGACAATATCTGCTCCAAAGCTGGTAACACACCTAATGTTTATAGTTATACTGAGCTAACGGTAGGAACGGAATGCAGAAAAAGGCCCCTGTTTATAATTATTACTATAGCAGTCAAGGTCACCAATGATCTCTTCGGTCCCGCAAGTGAGGAAAGGGTTGCACTTGCAGGGAGGGGTGGACAGGACAGGTGACCAATGAGGTATTCCATGCCATGCACGTCATAACTCTGTTTAAAGCTGGGGAATCACGAGGGTTTCACTTCTCTTCATCCATGGCCAGCTTCTCAAGAGAACCCTGCTCATTATCCTGCCTGCCGTCCTGATCCAGATTCCAATCCGTGCATTCCTGAGTCCCGTTCCTGCCTACTGCCAAGGCCATTCTGGGACTGCCTGGTGCTGCCTGGCAACTGCTGGTGGGACACCATCACCCAGTACCCAACTCTGGGAAACTCAGTGTTATTTCTCTTATTATTAATATGATTAGTATTATTAGTGTTATGAGTAAAACTTTTCCTCCTTTTCCCTTCCTCTGGTGGGAGGGTGGGGGTTAACAGAGAGTGTCTGCCACTCAGTTTATTGCCACCCTGCTTTAGACAGTGACATAGAGAGACAAGCACCCCGTCTTTGCTGATGGTTTGTGCACCCACATACTCTGCTATTCCACCAGCTGCTGGGCTCAGGAGCTCATCATTCCAGCAACAGTTGGAATTTGAAATGATCCAACAGGTCCACTCCTGGGAGGACCGAGCCCTCATGCAGAACAGCAACAAGGAGCTGCTGTTACTCACCTTAGCCTGTATATAAGAAAATGAAAATCTGTTTCTACGTGGAACATCGTTATCTCAGCAGAGGATAGAAAATCTGAGGCAGAGACTTTAAACATTATAGGTGTATTTGATGTTTCTGCTTTTAACTGAGTTGTCAGGATTGTGCAGGGCTCAGTTAATGAATCAAGACAAAAAGAGTTTGGCAATATTCTGTAAATAATCATCTAAGTCTAATTCTTCAGCTTTCCTATCTTCCATTCATAGACTCATATTAAAAGACCTAAAATTTGTTAAACCTCAACAACTTCCTTATGGGAATTCTTTCCCATTACTGATAAAGGACCCCTAAAAATTACTTAAAAGTTGCATTTTTACCTCATTCCAAATTAGACTGGAAGACTGCCAAAAGCTACCCTTTTCCTTGGTCTTGTCGCAGTTTAGTCCATGTAAAGCAGTTTGAGCAACCTGTTTACAGTGAAATTCATATTTACCTCCACTTTGCAAAGATTGCAGTTAGTTTGTTTAACAGGAAGGTGACATAGCTAATGGCCGATGTTACTGAAACTGTAATGGGTACGTGCACATTGCAGAACACACAGCAGCCAAACAAGCAGCTCGTGTTCTAGCACATTAATAAATATTCGTCAAGAAGCATCACCTGTGTTGCCTTTTATTGATTCTTTAAAAAGCTGCTCCTATCAGACATGCAGCTGAATTCTGCCTTCCTGCTACTGTAAACAATGCAGCTCTGTATAAGGTTTCCTCATAGACTTCCAAATTCTGGAAGCTTGCCAACTAGTACTAATTAATTTGAGTAATGAGATGTAAGTGTAAGTGAAGGGGGAAAAACCTTTTTAAGTTCAAACATGAACTAAAATAAGCTAAATCAGAGTCTGAGTAGCCTTGTGTCTAAATAGCATACTGATGGAATTTTACACAAACCGGAATTCAAAAGGCATGCAAATTAGCCTTCAAATTTTACTATTGGCTAATTATAGGACAGCATACTGAAACTCAGCAACTTTTACAAGTTTGTATATTGTTTAAAATTCCTATACAAGCACATGATGCCTATGTATTTTGGAATACTGACTACTCACCGTGCCCTTAATTCAATATCAATAGATATTAGAGCTTTATGATTTGCTGCCTTGACGAGACAGAGTGAAGGTCCAGTTCTATGGACCACAGAGCCAGCAGATCTCTACACTTACAGCTTAGGTTCAGTAGGAAACTAGCAAATTTAAAAACAGAAGTAAAATCCAGTCAATTACCCATCAAAAGGTCACTTCTCTGGTTAGAGGATACAACACATTCAACAGTACACAGCCTCCTTAGCATTACCAAAGCATACTCTAAAAGGACAGATACAACTCTGAGGCTTGGTGAGGAGTCAGGAAGCACACTTCTCTACTGACAGCAGTCTTAGAGGGATTTTCAGAAGTCATTCGTTCCTTTCCAAAGGTTACATGTTTTCTCTAAAGCACACATATTTAGAACTAGCCAATAGCAAAACAATACCTTCCACCACCACAATTTTCTGGTTATGATTTAGAGAGGCATTTAAACATCTCATTAAATGGTACATAAAACACAGGGTTTTGTTATGGCAACAGCTGTTGCCACCAAACCATTCTCAGCCGAGAAAGTCACACTCCATAACTTTTTGCATGATCAATTGCTCTCATGTTGTTGAAACGAAGCAGGGACAGAATACAAAACTAGCCAATATCAGCTTGTAAAATTAAAAGCACTCATTATGAATCTCTCCACCCATTGCTGGGATTTGTGTCAGTGAATATGGTGGACTACTTTTTAATGTTAAAATGTATAGTTTCTCTTCTAAGGTACTATGCATCCACAATCATGTAAGTCTCATCTTCCGTTTCTGTCACCCTCGCCTCTATCTGTGTGCACAAGCACTGCAGTTTTAGGGGAAGACGACTGAACTTTGCTGCACTGTCAAAGCTCCCTGTCCTCATGGAGGTGTTTGAGGAGAGCAATGTTTCCACATCGAGCTGTCCAGGAATGCTTGACAGCATAATCTAGTATCACAGGTTTGGGAGATGACACATTTGACCAAAAATTTACCAGGAACAAAAAGCAGCAATAGTGCACTGCCTCTGGTGTCAACTGGACGAAGTTCTAATGAGTAAGAGGAATAGATCTGCTGAGTAAGAATATGTTAGTGTCAATTTGTAACTTCTCAGAATAAACTGTTTTTATATGGTGTTCCAGGAATATTACCAAATAACTTCAGTGTATCGGGTGACTCAGTGTGCTGATGACATGAAATATGTTAAAAGAAAGAAAAAAAACCTAAAACAAAACAAGAAAGCCAGAGAGTTCCATGTGCTAATGCTGCTGGAAAACTCAGCCACCTGATACTTGGCAAATTAACAAAGCACTAAGTGATAATATATCCCCACAATAAATTAAATTGCACAGTGCTGACTCAGCAGTCTAAGAAAAATGTGACTGACTGCTACAAGGCATATGTTTCAGTTAATTTGTTACAATGCTCTAGCTTCAAAGCTATATGGTCTATCAGGAAATGATCCAAGACCGGCACCTAGCCTGACACCGATCCAACAGTATTAGCAACAGGCAAATAAGCTAGCATTTACAAAGCAGAGTTCATCTGTAGGTCTCCAAAACCAGCTTTTTCAAAATCCTATACACACATTGCTCAGGACACTGGCAGTGGCTGAGGCTCTTACTGTGCTTAATTTTAGCTGTCCGATTTCCAGTGCTTGCCCACAGGCTGATGGAAACATCAAGCTTACTGGCAGAGGTGAGCTCTGCAATCACGATGTCAGCATCAAAGATTTCTCCTGTGGAGCACAAACTCTCCAGGTGATCTCACAAGGTGCAATTACAAACAGCCAAAAAGTTTCACTGAGAAAGTGTTAGTGAAGACTTAACCTGTGTTAACTGAGACCGAGTGCAGGCTACGAATGACATCCATTAGCTTTGGGTGTCCATTCGTGTTTTCAGGATCCATACCACATCAGATAACTAGCTACCAGCCCTTGCTGTGTCTCATTCAAAGACAGAAGTAGATGTCATAAATCCCTACAAATAGACAGCTTTGGCTTATGCCACAGTGAGTTTCCACATCCTGCCAAAACCTGGTTGAAATGACGATCTGATCAGCACCCTCAGCTGCTGTACAGAAGAAAATGCTCCTGTTAAATTTGGTTGCACAAAGTTGAGCAGAAGAGAATTACCTAGTCAGCCACAGCCAGCCAGCAGTCTGCTGCTTCAGACAGACCTCTGAAAACAAATGGCAGACATTGGGTTTCCAAGCCAGGTCTCCCATACCCGACCTGAGTGTCCAGGCAATATGTTTTAAAGGCATTTTTCTCTCAACTTTGGAAAATAATTTCACCACAGAGCTGAAATATCTTTGTTGGCAGCAACTTAGACACCATTGACTTATCAAAACCGAAAATACCAGTGGAATTATTTTCTTCTTCCATAGAAAGCTACCGACATGTTCTAATAAGGAGAAAACAATAAAAAAAGTGCTTGCAGCCAAGGCAACTAAAGTGTTCAGCGGAGAAAAACCTTTCATTTCTGAAAAGAATGCAAGTATGCAACTAAGACATCCATAGGTATTTTGCCTTTAGTCTGTGTATATGCTTATGCAAGAGAACTGGAATAAGACAGGCAGCCAAACTTACTATGCTTGTTTTTATAAGCTTATCAGCAGGGTCAGAGACCAAGAAGACAAGGAAAGACAAGAAAGCTGAAGTTCATCAGCTACGTCTCTAACTGTCACATATCTCCAAGTGATATTTGCTGTAAGTAAAATGTTCCATTACTAATCACAGAACCACAGAATGTTCGGGGTTGGAAGGGACCTCTGTGGGTCATCTACTTCAACCCCCCTGCCAAAGCAGGGTCACCTACAGCAGGCTGCACAGGACCTTGTCCAGGTGGATCTTGAATGTCTCCAAACAAGGAGACTCCACAACCTCCCTGGGCAGCCTGTTCCAGTGCTTATCACATGGATCTGCTGAACAGCTGTGTGTTAAGCTTCAACTCCCTCATGTCATTAAGTTTTCCATGAAAATAAAGAAAAACTGATGCCGTAAGTGAGAAAAAAAAGCACCATTACTACATAGATTTATCATGCTTATTTAGAAAGTGATCCAACAGCACAGATAAGATTAGAGGTGTAACTGAAAAAACCCATCCTTGTACCTAAGTGCACAAGTTTAAAGAAACAGACAGGCATGCTGTAGTACAAGACTCCTCTGCCAGATGCTTGGATGAGATGTAAAAGTTGCCCTAGTTATTTCCTCATCATTCACAGCACAGCAGTGTGCTGTGCTTTCTCTTCCATCAGACATTGACCAAAACCCTACTCAAAAGCAACTGATGGCAGTGAATTTACATCAAAAACAAACTTAGCATTTCCATGTAATGCTACAAGGACTACAGTACTTGGAACAGAAAACCCATCAACAGAAGTGAAATGGGCAACGTGTACTTGCCACTATAATTGGAATCAGAGAGATTAAAATGACTACCTACTGTGCAAACAAAGGATCAAAGCAAACAGTATTGCTTCTGGTACCCAGGAGCTAGAGGTGATTACTGTTCTTTTTTTCTTTTTGTTTGTTTAAATTAAATGTTGTGTTTAGTCATTCTTCCATCTTTCAGTAGAACCATGAATGTCCCCAGTCAATGAGGCATACTTCCTCCTGGTATACTTGGAAAGGGCACAAAACATTTAGAGAGCTACCTCCATCCCAAACATTTATTCAGTGGTGTCTTCAGAATACCATCCATGCAATCTCTTGGGTTTTCTGTTGGTCTTTTTTTTTTTTTTGCCTCCCCTGAAGCCTGGGCTACAGGAGAAAGAGGCACTTGCTACCTGGTGAGATATGAAAGCCTTGCTCAAACAGACATAACCTTTTACCAAGGAACCAGAAGGTGACAGCAGGCAAACAAAAGGTGAGCTTCTGCAATAAAATGTAAAGCAATACATGAGTAACTGTGTAGAACTTTTACACCCCACCCTCCACCAACATTACTACTTCAAGAAAAACCCTGCTGTGGAAACTTTTGTTGACTTCCCCCAGTGCAACAGGCCCCACCAGCACAGCTGCCTCCACTCAGCTGCTGGGCAGCTAAAAGCCACCCTGCCAACAGACAGCACCTTCCCCTGCCTAGGAGTACCCTCAGGAGGAGTAAGTGGTGGGGTATGGTGACCAGTATGCCCAAGCTACAACATGCATCCTATGAGCACCCCAAACTCATAGTAAAACTAAAGTAAGGCAAGGGGTATTTTTGGATCAATTGTCCTTGGTTACATTTTAAACTGAATGGTTTCCTTCTAGCTTCTGGAAAGAAAGTCTGAAAAAAAATATTTTCTATGATATTTTAGAGAAGGAAGATTTGTTGGAAAAAAGTGAACAATCCCATCTCTCAAAGAGAGAGAAATTCAGAAAGACATTGTTTAGAGACGGACAGGTTTTAGCCACCTTGACCCAGGGAATGGTACTAATGGTCACTAGTGACCTAAATCCTTCTGGAGTCCTCTAGATTAAGTATATTTTGTTTTTATGTTGTAAACAAAGAAACTAAATGCAATTGATGAGACAATCTTTGCACAAATTCACACATACAAGACACTATGACCTAACATAACATTAAAGCCAGCAGTTAGCTTCACATTCTCCTCGTCCTGATCAGCAAAGCTGTACTGACTTCAGACCACAGAGATCTGGCTAGATTTAGAACACACAAAAAACCCCCACACCACACAGACAAACACATAACTTTCTGCACTTTACCAATGTAGCTTTTCTGTCTTTCTATGCCAGAAGTACAAAATATTTTAGAACAGACTGTTCAAATGTGCTTGCAGATTTATAACTGGAACATTAATTCTGTGGCACTTACTTTTTTGCCCTATTTTTCTTTTCAGATACTATCTCCTGTGACGTAGTAGCAATATATCAAGAACTATAAGTATGCAACCTTAACGAATAAAGCAAGTGCCAAATTACTTCAAGGAAGATTAGCAAGAAGGGGTAATTCATTAAGCCTGGGTAGGTTTGTGTGACATAAAATTAATACATGGCATTCTTTCATATACATTTGCAATATCACAAACTTTTATTCTACTCCCACTTTCCACAGCTGTTTTCAAGAGAACATTTCAGATGGAAGTAAGAAAGTGTGCTCCGACATCCATTTTCTTCAAGAAGAAACATATAGCGACAATCTCAGCACTTTCTCTGGTAATTTCTCATTACTAAAACTCCTCATACTTCTAAATGTTCTATCCCAATGACTCTTTTTTAACCCTTTAATTTGTAAAAGAATTTTTCAACTCCTTCACAGCCTAATTTTACGCAAGAAAATTTGCTCTCTTTTTCTCCTCTCTCCCTCCTTATGGCTACAAAATGCAAACATTAAACAAGAAGGAGGAAAGAAAAAAAACTCTACTGGTTTGTAAAGAACATATATCAGTTGTACAAATTTGCAGGTAGTGCAATTTTCAAATCCACATGACTTATTTCAGTGGAAAGACCAACTTACTTGTTACGATGCCCAAATTTGAAGATAATCAAGTCCAAAAGGCAGAGCTGCAAATATAAGGAACGTGTATATTAATGGCATTCTTCAAAGGCAGATGCTTGCACAGCCATATTATGCAAAGTAGTTGCTGAAATAACAGATCACACAACAAAATAACATTCTTATTTCCTTTTGATGTATTTAATGTTGTCAGTAGCAAAACCATCCCTAATTCATTCTAAAGCATGTGTTGTATTTTATGTGTTGGATATCGCTTCGTATAGACTATGATGTGATGAAAACACTACAGATCTTAAATGAGACGCTTTCAGGCTCTGCACTGGATTTCAAAAGCAAATTAAATGAAAAAAGTGAAGCACCAACATTCTGCCTGTTTTTTTTCCTATTCTCTTACAGAATCACTGACCTGTCTGAGGAACTAGCTGCAGTGACAAGTGCCAAAGATTCTGGCTGCCTGGATCATGGCTTTTTCACCAAGGCAGATGCCTGAGAAAGAGTTTATCCGCAACTGACATTTTTTCCCTGTCATATGGAAAACAAAAAATGCTAAAAATAAGTGCAATGATAGCTTTTTGGCTGGCTTGCAGAATAACTTCAGAAGTCCAGGGTTCACTGGCTAAACAGAACACCTCAGCAACCTGACCCAATAAGGGACTTTTAACACACACTGATTACTGGGTCATACAAGAACTGTCAGGCAGGACAGGCTGTGGTGAATGTAGCAAGATTTTTTTAAAACACTTTTTTTCAGGTCTGCTCCACACCCCACTGCTTCTGCTGAACTTACTGCTCTTGTTTGCCTGAGCATGTAGCCTGTCTCTCAGCTTAGAAGAAGCTGATCCATCACCATTCAACCTTTCTCTTCCCCTCCTACTTTCAAAAAGCATTGCTCTTTTCCTGATTTTTTCCTTGTAACTGAAATACAGTTTTGCACTGAAATAGTCATATTACATTAAACTGCCTTCTCAAGTTCTGGTTTCCATAAAGGGGTTGATAAATGCAAATGCTACCTTTCTGGTTTTTCCTCCATGGCAATTCTCCTGTAGTTAAGAATGAGGAGCTGAGGTGAGAGGAAACAATTATTTAGATAATTGCTTGCTGCTGCTGAAAAACCCAAAATAAATTCCTTCACTTTGAAGGTAGCACAGGCACTGATGTTCTCTGGTGGGAAGAAATAATCTTCTATTCTCAGAGATTTCTTCATTGGATATGCAAATGCACTCTAGGAGAGTTCACATGTTAAGGTAAATGAATTGAAAATCTCAGGAGACTTCAAGATACTTCAAAACTTTCTAGTCAAGTTAAGGAGACTGAAATAGGACCAACAGATACACTTGTAACTCTATTGCTCTTCCTGTTAGATGTCTTCTGTAATACATCGAAGTTACTCATACCTTATTCAAACTTCTGTAAACAAATATGCTGCTAATATTTAGCAAATCTCAGCTAAATATAAATGAATAATCAGTCCTTTTTTATTTTATATGCATATTTAAAACACTATAGGTATTTTTAAAGTATTCTGAGGAAATTATGTTTTATAAAATTCACTAATTGTGGGAACATTGCATCTCTCATGTTTTGGTCAAGAAGCAGGTTTTTAATCACATTGTTCTAAATCTTTCTTCAGGAAAGGATCTGGGTTCAGTTTCTCCATGTGATACATACTGTGAGATCATTGTGTAAGCAACACCTGTTTTGGAGAGCTGAATCGTGGTTTTGTTCTCCATCCTGAATATTTACGTTCAGTTACATTGCTTACCTGAGTTTTCAGTGTTAGACATGTTTGAGTGTTTGTTTTACTTCTTTAGAGCAATGCGTGGCCGTTAAACTGTGTGCTGAAATCCTGCAGTGGGAACTAACTTCAATGGCATTTTAGTGTATTTGAAAGTGTATTCTACTAGTATCCAAATAGTGGATATGCATATCTATTATTTTTGAATCAAGCCAACTGTGATTTTGAAAATTTTGATAAGAAGTTTTCATCTGTACTTGCTTACTTTTACTGCCTAGTGTTACTCCTGCGAGGTTAGGGTCACAAGGATGGTTTTGGGACTGTGTGCAATGCAGTTGTTATTCTAGACACTTGTTTCACTGAGTCACTGAGCTACGTGTTGAGTTGCTGTTAATCACTTTATTTATTTATTTTTTTAAATAAACACAGCAGCTTTTGGAAAACGTGAAGAAAATATATCTCAATTCTAAGTGCTGTGCTTCTATATAATGCTCATATTAATATGTGTTAGAAATTCTGAAGCCAAGAATAACTTTGTTCTAATCTCTGGTGCAGGGACCTGCTGCCAGATTCAATTTTCACATTGCCATATGGTTGTTTCTAGGGTTTTCTTGCAAGCCTGTCCCTGTATTTTGTCCTGCACTTGATTTTTTTATAAAGAGGAATAGCACCATTAGTGAAAGTGACCACAGTCATTGCCAGACTAGTGGGAATTTACTAGTCGGGTCCTTGCACAAAATATGAATAGGTAGGTAATTTCAGCATCTGGCAGTTGCTGTATCATCCCAAATCACGCTTTAATTGCAGATGGGATTTCAGCCTCCCAGCATTCTGACTTGATCTCACTGGTATGCATCCTTGCCTTGCATTGCTGTTGCGGGACACTTTTTTTGAAATTTTGTACTGAAAAGATGGTAGTGGATGAGTTTCACCTTGATACCCCCCTTGCCCCGGCCCCCCGCAATTAAAGAATTCCATTTAGTTTTCTTAGTTTAGTTGGAGGGATTGCATAAAATAGATACCCAATTAATCATGTTGGTTTAGAAACTGTTAAATTGAACAGCATCTTTAACAGAAAACCAGCTATTGTAAGTAGCTGTAGCGCTAGTAAGTTATATCACCATAAGCCAACCCATCTAGCACAATTCCCTTGGAGGTCATATGGCAAGAATCTCTTCTTACCGCACACCCAATGTTTCTCATTGAAATTGGCATTGTTGACTTGTTTGTGACATATGTCAAGCACCTAACAAAACAAGGAAAAAATTCCTTCTTATCACATGGCAACTCTTTTTCACTGACTATGGTGCTGTAGAGGTATTTCTGATGTTTCTCAAGCAACTAACAAAACACAGAGAAATCAACACTGTGACTAATTACAAAATAAACGTCTCCATATTTTGCAGCTTTGACACTCATCCTGGCTGTCTCCAAGATTGCCTTTTCTTTGCACTAATTCCCAATGTGACTTATATTCAAGCACTCAGGTGTACAATGTAGTTCTTTTGTACCTTGGCTGTACTAAGAATTCAAATAAATAATTCTTTTAGGTATAAACCTGACGATTTAATTTTCTTGAAAAGGAATTATGATACAGTTAGAATTACTTTGAAGTCTGCAAGTATTTAATAGGTGAAAGTAGATGGTGCTCAAGAATATGTCACACTGTTCTTGAATAGTAAAAGTTGCTATTGTGCACTGTAAATGGTTGATATTGGGCAGTGTTTCAGGTGAACTTTTTAACAAAGCATATCACTGGCTTTGTAATAATAGCAACACTGACTCAGGAAATGAAAATTCATATCCTTTGAAGCAAATATTCAAACTTACATAAAAAATAATTGAAAATTAAAAATTTGAAGTGTAGAAGATTAAGTCTTGGTTTAAAAATGCTAATTTGCAAAGCATTTATATTTGTAAAAGTGTGCTAAAAATACTTCTGTGCTCTCTGTACAACCATATAAGGTGATGAGCTAATGTTTTAAAGGAATTATTCTCAAGTGATTAAACTGAGCCTCTGTCCAGATGATGGCTTGGGGAGATAAGCTGTTAGGATTTGTCGTTTCGCTGTAAAATATAAAGCTTTGCGTAAGTTACGCTGAATTATTTTTAATTTAGCAGCTATGGTGGTTGGTGCCTTTATTAGTATTGTGCTGGAAGTTTTACTTGGATATTTGTGTATGAGTTTAAAATTATACTGACCATTTTGTAAATTGCTGTGTTTAATGGAAACTTCAGACATTTGCTGTTCTTCAAAGGTCTAATGATTCCATTCCAAATCAACCTTTCCAGGGTTCTGTATTTCAGATACCTAAATTACGTGCATAAAATTTCTGTGTGCTCTCCCATAAATGTCACAATTAGACTCGAAGACTGAAACAATCCTGGATGAGTCTTCAACAAGGACTGCATGTCTGGAATATGGAATGATCTGTGCCGTGCTTTCTATCACCATGAAATCTAGAATTGTAACTATTTGTTATATTTAGATAACTGTAACTATTTTTTAGGCTGCTGATTAAGTATTGCAAGCAAAGTCATATATTTAGCCTCCTTTGAGAGCTACAGCAGTATCATGAACGTTATGTTATACAAACCGGATATCAAGACAATAAAGGAAACAAAATTTTGCTTTATTTTCCAAATTAATTCTGTAAATTTTCTGGGGAAGTGACATTATTTGCTGGAACCTTTTGTTTGTCCAGCGTATCTAGTGTGTTAAGTTTAGCCCTCCATCCTTAGAATTTACAATTATATTTACAGTTGTTTACTTGCAAGAGTAGATACAGTAATATATTTTAAAAGTAAGTAACATAGATAATGGAAAGAGTATATCCATAGTCATGCCCATGACGGGAGTTGAGCTAGATGAACTTTAAAGGTCCCTTTCAACCTAATCCTTTACATATGTGTACATCAGTTGCACCTTTTGTCATCTCCTCCCATGCTTTATACTGGGTTTTATGAAAGGTGTTGCCTTCAATGGCTGAATAATACTTGTGCAAGAATGGTGTGTACCAAGTAAAGTAATTTTCAAGATATAATAATTTCTAATGTCTGCTTTTGTTATTTCTTAATTTGGGCTGTTCCAGAAGATACTCTGCAGTGTGAAATGCATCTGCCGCCTTGGGTTCTAGCTATTCTTGTTGTGCCCCCAACTAGACATGATTACCAGACAATTACATTTTCTCTTTTGTGCATTGTGGCCACTATGGAAGGATTCTCCTCTGCTATATGTGCAAGCAAGGCACGCTTTTTTTTTAAATCAGGATGATGATTCTTGATATAGCTACCATTTTCCAAACAAACTACAAGTTAACTTTTTTTAGAGGTAAGAAGGTCACTGCCACCTTTCTTTCAATTAGCAGCAAGGATCCATAGACATATTTAGGATCTGGGATAGTCACCTACTGGGTAGGCTGAGAGCCTGTCTAGTTCATCCTATCAGATCCTCCAGCTTTTTCTCAGCTGTCTGTAGATAAAATGTTGGCTTTAGTAAAGTCAGTAGGAGTTATGCTTTTAATTTGAGCAGGTTCAGTATTTCAGCTCATAAATCTGAAACTCGTTTTATAGCATAAATCTCTTCTAGACAGAGCCATGGCAAGAAGCAAGTATTGTTTTGCATCCATAGTGATTGATCTGAGCTTTTTCTTCTACTCTACAAGACCTAGGAAGCAGTATGTGTGAGAGCACATGTGCCAGAGACCAAACATTCATCTTCATAATGCTGCTGAGAACTTATTTGCCTTCTATGTTTTAGGTAGAAATATATGAACCCTTTTAAACAAGACTGGGCAATTGGATTGAAGTGACTTGAACCCTCAGCACAGCTTGCAAATATTTGGAAGTTTCTTCTTTGACTTCAGATTTCGTTTGGCTGTGGTATTTCCTGTTTCTGGCCAGAAGAAAAGGCGCTGATGATTTCATGATACATGGCTCCTATGTAGTTCTTAGCCTCAGTAGAACAAATATCCAAACAGGTATGATATTTTGTAATGGTGTCTAGAATTGAGAGATTTAAAGAGTGAATTTGCAGATTACGTCAGCATCTCAACTTTTGGATACTGATTATCTGAAGCAAATCTCTGCATCTCTGAAGACTTGACTACCACCTTTTGTTTGAACTACGATGCCTGCCAGAGGCCTTGTAGGGACTGAAATTTAGTCTGGACTCAAAATGTTCACTGTGTCTTTTGAGCTGTGTCTCAATGTAGCAGTACATAAGAAAATAATAATCTAAAAAGACTTTCATATAAAATGAAATAGAATTAACTGTTGTGACTCAGCATCTGTCAGATGTCCCATGCCTGAGGTCATTGGTTTAGGCCTTGACAACACTGATGAGATTAGCTTGTCATTCCTGGTGTTGAGTTGCAAATGTCTGCATTTGGCTTTTGCTGGCAGTAGTTCCAAGGATAGGAGAAAAAACAGCTTATAAATTCTTCAGGGTTCTTTGGAGCCAAGAGTCACTTTTTCAGCTGGCTTTGCAAGCACTATTATTTAAAGGGTACCTGGAGATGTGAGGATAAGTGAAGAGTAAAATAAGGAGTGAAAAATACTAAAAAGTCACTTGTATTATAGAATAACTGATAAATGTTTCTTATCACTCATAACTGTTCCTTCTTTGCTGCAAGGGTAAGCATTCTTCAGGCATGCATTGCCTCAGCTATGTTTACCACTCTGTTTATTGCTCATTTTCTTGGAATATATTCATAAAAACTGGGCAATTGTGTTTTACTAAGATTTATTGGGTTTTAGCCAATAGATTACATTGACTTGTTTTCTTTTAAAATGTCCAAACTGAAGTTGGCTGGGAAAGGCAGACAAAGAATGATGGGTTTTTGTTTGCTAGAAAAGAAAACACAACAGGAAGTCAAATCATAAAGCTTTTATTTGGAAGGGGGCGTCAGCACTTATTGTTCCTTAGTGAATGGAAACACATGGAACTACTGAGATTTTGCAGAATCATCATGGAGTGGTCTCTCAGACCTTGTTTTACTCCTAGCTGATAAGGATCTAATGAATGTGATGGAGTTCAGAGAAGTTACTCCACAAGCTATGGAAACATTTTAATTTTATTGGTTTTATCATCCATCTGATAAAATGCAATAGAATCCCAAGCCAGGGATTGTCCTGTCTTTTGAGATCATGAAACAAAATATGACAAAAATCATAATGTTTGGACTTTGACAGACTCGTTCATAAGTAACTAGTGCATGCTGGTCTAGTGGATTGTTTTCATAAAATCTCTAGTTGGATGTTAATGGATGTGAGGGCATATATATTCTCTGGAGCGTACAAAAATGATCCCCTAAAATCTGTGCCAACAAGCAATTAAACTAAATGAATGAAAGTATCAACAATGCAAAGCAACAAATTTTGAAAATACAAATGTTAATTGCAGGCTTTATATACTTCATCTGCATATTCATGTGTTAGAGGTAAATATATTTGCAAATAAAGAAATATATTTGCAATGAGATAAGATAGTATTTAAGGCCTCCTGTATAAGAAATGCCATTACACTTCACCTGATTATCAAATAATCTGTGTTACACATGAAGGAGATTGGGTTTGGTATGCAGTTTCCGTAATTTTGGCTGCACTGTAGGTGGTTGGTCTACAGCCAGTGGTGTTCACTCCAGTGATTGAAGGTACTTAGGACCAAGCTTTCTGCAAGAATCACACATTATTTTTGTGCTCATACAGAGAAATATGGTAATAATTCTTTTGCTGTCTTCGAAGATAGTTTCTAATTTTTTTAGCTGGTGGCTAACTTTCAGATATTTAACCTGCCTTGAGAAATCAGTGGAGTTTCCTCCAGTTGCGGCATATTATCACGGGTGAAATTTAAATGAGGAATGCTGCAGTTGGAAGACATTGACACCTACACAATGAACCTCAGAAAGACTAGTGGCAGGGAGCTGTCTTTGAAAAATGTGGTTGTAGCTCAGATTCTCTGAAGGTTTATCTAGTTAAGAAAAAGGAGCTGATGAAAAACAGCAGCCTTGAAGTTTAGTTCTTCTTGTGGTCTTTTCAGTTCATGGGCCAAATTTAACTGAAGACATAAGTAAGACTCAGCATCATCAATTAAAATTGCAATATGTTAGTCTCAAAAAGAGAAAAACAGAGTAATGTGGAAGAGCTATTTATTTCTTTTCCATCATTCTCAAAAGGCTAAAGAAGATCTAATGAGAGTCTTGACCAAAGAATTAAGGGTGGGTCAGCTGGGAAAACACTGCTTTGGGATTATGACCGAACAGCAACATTTTGCTCTGCACACACTGCTCCGCAGAGCTGGAGCTGTGGTGAGCAGGAGCCAGGAAATGCGGCAGTAATGAAGCCAGCTACTGGCGGTAGCTGAGCATTTCACTGCAGAGCTGAGGGCCACAGGATTTAAAAATTAGCTGTAGTCACTCTTCTGCATAAATGGGACTAGCTAGGGATAAGTAGCAATGATAACATCTTGCTGTGCTCTCATTGTAGCTAAAGCAGAGTTGCACTGAAGCAACTGTGACAAAAATTAATCTTATGAATTTGGTATTTGCAAGTGGGAATTCTGATCCAGACCTTGGAAGATCTGTACCAAGTCCTGCTGAAAAGAACTCAGTATTCATGCTTGGATACCAATTAAGAGTATTAATAAAAGTCTGAACCATGCTGTTGTCCCTTTATTTGAAACTTGCTGATATTTTTCCTGGAAGCAGAAATAAATCTAATCCTTGAACTGCTGCAGACATCTGCAGTAGACTAAAAGATTGATCAGCAGACCTTTCTGCAAAAAGAACTTTAAGAAGTTTGAGTTGTTGGGTTTGGTTTTTTTTGGTATTGTTTTTATTTTTAACTGAAAGGTGGGATATAGGTAAAGGAGTGGGTATATGATTCTATACATTCTTTGTTTTTCTTATTCACTTCCTTTACTTTCTGCTAAAGACCTCTGGAACAGGCAGGACTAGACAGAGTTTTGATCTTACACAAAATGGCTAGTTAATGCCCTTATCTTCCTAATGGCTTCCTTTTGTCATTGTTTGGGATACTTTTGGCTAAGTTTCTTTTAGTGTAAATAAGCCTTTCTTTGCGAAAGGTTTTCAGTTACACATTACGTCTCACTTTCAGTGGAGCGGTGGTTAGGGAATTGGGCTGGAATGATGACAGATCCTATTCAGGTTGTCTTCCACCTGCTTCAGAATACTCTGGGATGAAAAATTGCATTCTGACTCCCAGGTCCATAGTTTCAACACCCAGTCACCAGGATTCCTTGTGAATGTGAAAGTTTGGCTCTTGACACCCAGTTCCTTTCTGGCAATATTTCCAAAAAAGAGATAAAAATCTTGAAAGCTTGAAAATTGCTATGCAAACAAAATACATGCCCTGCAGACAGCTCTGCCATCTGTGCTTCTGGTTCCCTAAATAAGTATTTCTAAAAGCTTGCACAGTATTGAAGCTGTGTCAGAGTAGACTGAAAATATTTTCTGTAGTCAATGTGATTGTTATTTATTTATTTATATCAGGGGTGCCTAGAGAGTAAGAATACATATTGCTTTTATATGTGTCTGGGTACATATGTACACAGAATTTAAAAGAAGTGGTAAAAAATAAGCAGTTTCATGTGTTGTGGAGCCAGAAGATATATATCTTTGGCTCAGAAGAATACAGTTTTATCTCACAGTGGGAATTTTTTGGTTTTTCTAAAAAACTTTAATTGGAGGCTGCTGTTCTAAACACAGGACACAGGAACAGCCAGTGGCATTGGGATTTGGATCCACTCTGTGTACCAACAGTACCTGCTTCAGCCTTCAAAAATGTTACATCACCACAGTCTGAATTGGAGCTATTGTGGGAGCTAAGAGGAAGTCAGTACAGAGATAGTTAAGATTTTACATGAACAGAAGACTCTCTAGACAGAACTTTGAGTCTGCAGGAAACTGCAGTGGTTATGAGAATAATTTTCTCACAGGAATTAGGCTAAAGATGTTTATAGGCTTTTTCGTATGTTATGACATTTTTACTCCATAACAAAGCTATTTTTGCTGAAAATATTTAGACACACTTACAGATAAGTAATGGATTACATTCCTCTTGGAATGTGTGTTTGTGTGATTTAAGCATTATCTTGAGTTTATTCCAGAAAACACAGACAACAGAAGATAATAGAGGGAAATACGGATACAATGGTAACTAAAGTGGAGAATATCTTAGACAAAACAATTTGTACACCATGGCCAGCTAAAGAATACTAAATGCTTATGCACAAGATATTAGAATCATAGAATCATTAAGGCTGGAAAAGACCTCTAAGATCATCAAGTCCAACCGTCAACCCAACACCACCACGCCTGCTAAACCATATCCCGAAGTGCCACTACTACATGTTTTTTGAACACCTCCAGGGATGGTGACTCCACCACCTCCCTGGGCAGCCTATTCCAATGCCTGACCACTTTTTCAGTAAAGAAATTTTTCCTAATATCCATCTCAACCTCCCCTGACGCAGCTTGAGGCCATTTCCTCTCATCCTATTGCTAGTTAGGAGAAGAGATCAACACCTGCCTCACTACAACCTCCTTTCAGGTAGCTGTAGAGAGCAATAAGGTCCCCCCTCAGCCTCCTCTTCTCCAGACTAAACAATCACAGTTCCCTCAGCCGCTCCTCATAAGACTTGTCCTCCAGACCCTTCACTAGCTCTTCTCTGGATGCGCTCCAGCACCTCAATGTCCTTCTTGTAGTGAGGGGCCCAAAACTGAACACAGGATTCGAGGTGCAACCTCACCAGTGCCGAGTACAGGGACACGATCACCACCCTACTCCTGCTGGCCACACTATTCCTGACACAAGCCAGGATGTCGTTGGCCTTCTTGGCCACCTGGGCACACTGCTGGCTCATGTTCAGCCGGCTGTCGACCAACACCCCAAGATCCTTTTCCACTGGGCAGCTTTCCAGCCGCTCCTCCCCAAGCCTGTAGCGTTGCATGGGGTTGTTGTGACCAAAGTGCAGGACCCAGCACTTGGCCTTGTTGAACGTCATACAACTGACCTCGGCCCACTGATCCAGCCTGTCCAGATCCCTCTGCAGAGCCTTCCTAACCTTGCGCAGATAAAGGATACTGACTTCCCAGGTCCTTGCTCAGAGCCTTTATCTTATGTTATGCCTTCCAGTAGCTGAAGGGGGGCCTACAGGAAGGATGGTGAGGGACTTTTCACAAGGGTGTGTAGTGATAGGGCAAGGGGGAACGGCTCAAAACTAAAAAGGGGCAGATTTAGATTAGATATCGGGAAGAAATTCTTCACCATGAGGGTGATGAATCACTGGAACAGGTTTCCCAGAGAAGCTGTGGCTGCCCCTTCCCTGGAAGTGTTCAAGGCCAGGTTGGATGGAGCTCTGAGCAAGCTGGTCTAGTGGAAGATGTCCCTGCTTATGACAGCAGGATTGGAACCAGATGATCTTTAAGGTCCCTTCCAACCCTTACCGTTCTATGATGCTATGATTCTATGTTGGTTGGCCGCTATCAAGTTGGTGCATGATTGCAGTCCAATTTCTTTTTGTATATCTATGCTCACAAGGTCACTATTATATTTGAATCAATTTGGTGCTTCTGCAGCAATGACAGCAGAAGATAAATTTTGAAAGAATGTAAAATAGTGCAAGACTTGGCTAAAATAGAGGATTTCTGGACAGGAAAAAATAGAAAATCTGCTCCTGCTAATATTTCAAATCATCCAAGTCTTCATGGGTTTTTCTTGCATTTACATACCTTTCTTTACTCTTTACTGTTTCCTGTAGTTGTGTGCAGCATAGGTTCTGTTTGCAGCTCCAGTGGTATCTAGATTATCTCAGAAAATGAACTTTATGGAGTTGTTAATTTCCTCTTGGTGAAGGGAGGAATAATTGGATATGATAGCAGGAATCATGATACATCCTGAGTTTGGACAAACATCTCTGAAAGGGTAGAATGAGTGGCAAGGTGACTCACTGGACTGAGAAGAGAAAAAAAGAAAGAAGATACATTTTATGAACAGCGAGCTGCATAGACATTGACTTTGGGGGTTGCTTAGCTCATTTGCTGTTGCATTCAGTAAATGTTATTGCATATACTGTCCTGATTGTTTAACAGATGGATTGGTAAATGTTTCTCTGTGCTTGGGTAGACCTTGAATTCAGAGAATTCCTGAATGCTGTTCCCTAAAGCCAACTTTTGAACCTGCTGAACTGTATTATCTGCAATTGCTTTGCCATTTGTAATTAGTTATTCTAAATTACCACATAGCAGAGAAATCGCTGTAGTCTTACAGTGTAATGTAGTCAGTAGTGGTGCCAATAATAAAATGAAGTTTCTGTTGTAAATTGGCTTGAATTTGGGGTAGCTTTTTTGTCTAATACACAATTTCAATCCACATGGTAATTTTTTTTACTTTAGCTTCACCATGTGCAACATGAAATGACTGTTACTGATTGTTGAAGGGATCTGTTCTCATCATCACGAAGGCCTTTTTCTCAAACTCTTTGACTTACATCCAATTTCTGTAAGACACTATATTTTCTGCTGCCAGAAATATGTTTTATATGCTGCTTGTGTATCCAATTGCAAATGATGTTTTTGCCTAAATATACATCAAAGGGACCTATACGACTGATCACTGGTGGGACCTTTCTGTACTTCACGGGAAGAAGAAACTGTCCAATGTCCTTCCTTTAGAGTGCTGTTTTCTTACCATAAATTTCACCAAATAAGCACACTATTACCAAGTTGGCTTTGAAAATGCCTGACTTCTACTGAGGCGACTTATAGGAAGTCCTATGTCAATCTTTATAATTGAGATCTTTCCATCTGTTCCCTTTCAATAACATTGTTGAATGCATTTTATTAAACATGCAGGTATGCGTGAACACCAACTCTTCCCCCAACCCTCTTGATTCTCTTCATTTCTTTGCTCGTGGGCAAACCTGAGAGTATCCTACTGCAAATGGACCTCTGTAACTTATAATGTCCCACTGCTATTGGTAATCTGAGAGAAAACTCCACTTTGCTTTTTTAGCTTTTAGAACATTGAAAACTGAAGTATTAGCTTTAGGAAACAAACTTTTTTGGTTTTTCACAGTATTTTTATTCCTATGTTACTGCTGGAAATATGAACAGTTATATTGTTTTAATCTATTTATGACTAGAATGCTAATAAAACTTGGAGTTATCTTGAGTAATTCAGAATGGCAGACTGTCAGGATGAAGAAACAAGCTTCTCCCTTGTGGGGTCTCCAGGGAGAGTGCAGCTGACCTCTGCTTGCCTGAGCATGATCCATAAATCTTCTCTTTAGTTTGCTTTGATACAAAACTATCCTAAAGCTATCCTAAACTATCCTAAACTTCCCTGAACGATGACTGTGGGGAGTGAGAACTTGCCCTGCACTGAGCATGGAGTTAGATGAGTCTAATATCAGGACTTAACTTTCTACCTTCACAAAATGTTGTTGCCGTAAGAAGAAATAGTTACTTATTCTTGGGTGTGAATCTTGTCTGTGTCAGTCTAAGCCAGAACAGCCTCAGCTGTGTGTCTGTGTTTTGGTCTGACTTGCTCAAGAAGCTTCAGCACACCACACAAAGCTCCTCTGTCTCTAGGTTGAGTAAGAGCTATATGATACTCCCAGACATACCTTTCCTAGCCACATGACATATTGCCATTCCAAGTACTGAAAGACTGTATATTTCTCTTTCCTGTTATTATAAATTCCATGTAAAAACTAATCTTCAGAAATACAGTGAGGTATTTTCCAGAGATGTGAACCCATGAGGGATAGTTTTTTTGGGATCTCTTCTGGCAGTTTGGACCTCTCCACACACTCAGGTGGCCCTCAGGGGACATGTGGAGGCCTACACTCAAAATGGGGGTGCAAGACAGAGATATGTTTTTATGGGCATAAGAGGTAGTGACCTGGGATGGCCCTCTAAATCAACAAAAATGTGCAAAAGGTTTTGGTTGCATGAGCAGAGAGAGAGCTGGAGTCATCTAGAAAAGTAAGGGGAAGAGGAACGTGTCAGATGGAAGACAGCAGGGACAGTGTGAGGAGAGTGGAGAGGAAAAGCCCAAAATGGGAACTGGGTGCAATGAGCTCCAAGAATGAGAGATGCCAGTGAAAGAAGAAAAGTGTGTGTGTGTAAAATTCATGGCAGAATCTCCATTAGGATTTCTATTTAGGGAAAGCAAGGCAGCAAACTTCTTGACAGGGGTAAGGATAGAAGAAGTATAAAGAAAACAAACACTAAAAAACTTCAAGACTCCCTCAACCAGACCTGTCTTTGCTGGAAGAAAAATGTTGAGATCCTGGAGGCAGGAGTAATCGTGCCTTCCGGATGAGAAGACAAAATCCCTAGAATCTCATAAGACAAAACTAGCATGGAACAAGGATCAAAAATTGCCCCAAAACTGAAAGGTATATGGGAGCTGCTGCTGATCTAAAAGAGAGGGGATTATCCAGGACAGTTTAGGTGTTCCTGGCATGAGGCCAGAGAATGGAATTTAGCTGTCAGAGAGCAGCCTTACCAGTATAACTACTTTCACGTGCAATTCTTACAGGTCCACTAATTATGGACGCCCTCCCATGGGGCTCTTTGCAACTGTCATTGACTCGTGTTTATGCTCCCACCCCTTGCCCCTGCTGCTGGGATGCCAGCCCATCTCTCTGAGGAGCAGCAGTGTCAGCTGCAGGCTTTAGGGCTAGGAAGAACCTCTTTCCATTTGTGCTGTTCTTGCTGTGGCTGTACAGTTCCTACCTAAACTTTGGCACTGAAAGCAGTGTTCTGTGTAAATGGTAGAGTCTGAAAAAACCCAACAAAACCTCAAATGTATATAGTGGTACGAGAATCTGCAGCCATTTCAAACAATCTCTGAACTGTCATTTCACTTACATCCTTCAAAAAGAAGGCTCAGAACGTGCCTGTCTTCAGAGACAGTCTACTTGCCAGTCATTCTTTGTGATGATTGGTAATATTTTTATGATTACTGCCCATAGATTTTGTCTTTCAGACCTAAAATGCCTCTCTGTTTCATCCTTTTAGTTTAACATTTGATACTTCTTGGAGTTCAGGTTCATCATTGCTATGTTAGGTTGTGTTAGCCTAGCTACAGTCCCATTCTTTGCATAACTTCATTTCATTCAGTTAGGTTGCAGATTCAGAGGCTATCCCTTCTTTGGTCTTTGAGAAAAATTAAGTCTGTTTCTTGTGAAGAGTTGCTGCTATGAGATAAACTACCTGGAATATTTACACATGCATGTCTAAAAGACAATTTCTGTTCCTGTGTATCTTATAGATTAGTATTTAAAGTTTGAGTAAACAATATTTGGGGTGGAGAACTCTATTCTTTGATCTGACTGCCCTAGGGTGAAATTCAACTATTTGGTTGACCTGAAAGAAGGAAGATTTACTTCAAAGGAGCAATGGTCACTGTCCATTCAAACTTACTTTGTTTGTATTCATCTGTATCTGAGGGAAAAGAAACTAAATGTTAGATAGGAGAGAGGAGAAAAGGTCAGACCATAGTATATGAAGGCCTTCCTACTGCTCATGTCTGCCTGCAGTAGAGTTGCTGTTAATTTATACCAAAGTACACTTGCTGAATTGGGTGCATAAGTTAATTTGTGACAGAACAAGACCTAATTACACCAACAGGAGCAGAAAATATGGCTATCTAGGCTTACAGATACATATTCTTCTGAAAGAGGATTTACAATGGCCTAAAGTCCAAACCAGCATTCTTAGTCTGCATCTACATTGCATGGCTGGCCTGAAACTGTAACTAAACTCCAGACTGTCAGAGTCCTGTATCATAATCGTCCCTCTTTAGCATTAAAAAGCCTCCAAAGAACTTGGGTCAGCGGAAAGACAACTTTACTGTGTGAGATTTTCCTTTTGTGATGCAGCTGGAACAACTGTCCTTCATACTGAAGACTGGGCTGAGCAGGGGAAACTGACAGCAGAGAGAGTAAAGAACTTCTTCCAAAAACATCTGAACTGTACCTGATGGTATGAAGATGCCTCTCATGAGTTGCAAAGGCAAAAAGTTTAGCTTAACTCACTATGGATTTAACAATCCAGCCTTTAAGATCCTGCTCAGTCCATACAAAAGAAAATAATTTTTTTTCTTTTACTCTTCCATGACAGCAGTACTGCCAAGAAAGCTTTTCTGTATTAAGAAGAGTTAAACCTAGAGCTAGGGACAGAAGAATGGATGTAGCTTCTGGAGAGTCTTGCTTCCTTTGTTAAGGTGAAAAAAATACATTTCTTTTGCTGCAGCTGCTGGCCTAGCTATTCAGACCAGATCTTTTTCACTTTCAGAAGAATGTTACAAGTTTCTCAGCCACACAATATTTTGAGTAGATTGCATGTGAGTGCTGACTTTGATATAAGGTATGGCAACTGCAAATGTGTTTACAAGAAATTATATTCCAAACAGTAACATTAAATGTCTCTGAGTTTGATGGACAGAAAAACTGCAGAGACTGTTTATGAAATTCGCCCTTCAACAAAGCAGCAGCAACCTCACTGAGAGTGGGGTAGAACATCGTTGTACAAGTGCACAAGTTCCTATGGAAAACATATGCATTTCCTATCTGCTTTTTGTCTTTTTTCATAAGCTGGGTGCACTAACCACCACTTAAATGATGTATTTATGTAGGCACATACTGAGCGCACACAACTACACTGACGGTTGTGCAAAATTAGCAAAATACTGTTTGTAGAGCCTGTTTTTCTTCAGGGTTTTTGATGTATGAGAAGTTTTAGGGAATGGATATCGCTGTTTCTCTCTTCCTAGAAAGTGATGTGGGAAATTAATATCAGTTTCCAAATACAATAGGCTTTGAATGCATTTCATTAGGATGTGGGCATTTGGTTTAATTCTCTCAGAGTCTGATTATGAACTAACCTTTTTTTCTTTCCCTGAATGCACCAGAAAAATGTTTTTGAAGTATAGTAACAATCACACCTTTACATTTATATTAACAGTGAGTTGTGCTGTGATGTCTGATTTATAACTGACCCTGATTTCTGACAGACCACGCAACAGACATGTTATTTGTATGGACATCAGATTGTCTTGTGTCAACAAATTTATCTGAACTCGGCATCTCTTCTATCACCCTTTTTCTGCTCCTTTTCCCTGTTTTTCGCTTCAGAATGAGACATTTTTCATTTCACCAAGCGCGTATCTATAAATATTTTGGTGGAACAGTCAAATCTTTTTTCACTGTCTGTAAGAGACTTCAACAATTACTTCCCTTCATCTGGTGGGCATTCCTGCTGCCTCAGCTGCTGTGAGGACATGTAGGAAAGGTCCCAGGATTTGGCCCCACTTATTGTCGAAGACCAACTCCCCGTTGACTGACTCAAGACTAGAAAAATTTACTTCGCTGTTGAGAGATGTTCAGTGGACTGATAATAAGGAACACAAGGCCACCGACACAAGCGGAACAAGGAACACAAGCGCCCACTGTGGGCACTGATGCTACGGCATAGCACCTCCTGGCATGCTATGGAGTCAGAATCCAGAATCAGTAAGCTTCAAGCACTTTTCTGCAGGGGTACGCTTACACCTGTACAGAAAGGGGATCCTGGATCACCACACTGTCTTTGGAGTGACGCGTGCTGCGGTATCATCTGCCACCAGAGCAGTATCAGGGCACAAAACCTCTTCACTGAATGACTGTCATGGGGACACTTTGCCTGAGCCTCTTCCTGCACACAACAGACCACCATGTAATTACAGTGCGCTAACGACATGTGATCATACACATAGACAGCACACCTAGCTGAAAAATGGGGATGGCAAGCTACCTTTCTTCAGCTGCTCATTCCATGCAATAACTGTCTGGTCTTTGATTAAGAAACATCCCAGAAAAAAGCAAATGGGTTGTACAAAGGATCAGTGTAACTTACTGCACACAAAGCTCTCTACCACGCCCCAAACAAGGAAACTGAAAAATATTATTTTTGTCAGTACTAACTTCTATCTGAATATTTCTTAATGCAGTACGTCCAATATTTTCTGTAAGAATACAGCTTTTCAAGATGATGGTTTCTTCTAAAGATGGCCCTGAGCATGGACCTGACTATCCCAAGCTCTGTGGAGAATGGAAGTGGGTGGAGATCATGAAATAAAACTAGATCCATGGCCACATTTTGCAAATGACCTCTCTCTGAAAGAGGACCTGAACTGTGACATGTTGGTGCTGGAAACCTAGAACTGCCTTCTGCTTTTGTGGCTGGGATTTTTTCCTTTTACTCTTTAGTCCTGACTCTGTTACACCAGCTTTGAAATGTAAAAAAGCCTTCAATTATGTTACTTAGTTGCAACATTGTTAATGACTGCTCATCCTTTCATAAAAGCATAGGTCATCATGGAAGCAAAAAAATCTCGTTCAGAAAGAGAAGTTCATATGACAGGTACAGCATGTGCCATTACCAGTTACAATCACCTCTAGCTCTAGTAAGCAGATTGCATTGGCAAGAACTGAATTGCTGTAACTTGGGATAGTGTCATAAATTTAAGTGGTGCTGGCTTTGATTTATAGCAGCAGGGACCTGGTCCTCATTGCTTTGCATGAGAAGAATAATATATTTCCTGCATATACTGTATTTTCCTGCATATAATATTTTTGATTACTCTGTGTTCATTATTACTGAAGAGGGGTGGTAATCCAAAATCACAGCTTCTAAGGAGGCTGGGACTATTTTGCCAAGAACAACACTGTATACCAGCTTTTACTTCAGGATGAAGTCTGTTAAGTATCTAGCAGATTTGTTTTTCATCAAAATAGAGTTAATATATTATATGTGGCCCTTTAAAGGCTACATGGTTTCTGAAAAGGGCTCTTTTGGGATCAAATTGCATTCATTGCAGAACTTGATATGGAGCTGATGAAGCTTGTTAAAGAGGTTTATGGCATCTAGTCAATGCCACTACTACCACGAGTCAACAAAATTTTTCCAAATTATAGTTCCAGGCATATTTTGGTTTCTTCTGAGCAAAAAAAAGTGAAACTGTAGGCAACTATAAGCTAAGAAAAGAAGAAAATGGGATGTGTTTCTCTATTTGAGTAAGTCCTGCTAACTCGCAATAGTATATTGAGCATCACTGTAAAAATCATTGAAATGCCAGACTAAGACACAGAAGACAGTATTAGGCTTAGGCCACCCATTTTCAAAAAAGGATTCAGATTCCAATGACCAAACTCTGTAGCTGATTAACAACATCTTTTGACCAATTTCTGCTTTAAGAATAGTCAAGTCTTCTTGGTTTTTTTCCCTACTTTATTACATTTATTCATACTTTATTACATTTAATCTGACATTCTTAGTGGCGTACTTAGTCACAGTACATTTTAGTAAATACTGAAGCTTAGGCACTGGAATTGGAGTTGCAAAAGAACTCAAGAATCAAATTCAAAACAGTGGTTTCCAAGTCTTCACTTAGTCACTGCTTGTATAGTTCCTCAGCTATCCATGTATTTTCCTAGATTCCCAGGTAACTAAAATCTTGCTTCTGGACATGTACAGAAGCATTTCAGTTTTGATTTGTCAGAGCATTTCAACATCTCTGGAAGATTTTTGTGAAAGTCTGCTACAGATGACTGGAATGGAAGTGTGACAGGATGCTCACAGATGGAGGAAGGAAATTACAATTGCAGCTTAGTTAATGCATTTTAGTTCCATTTGGTGCACAAATCAGAGCAATATTTTCTTAACCTATAAAGCACTTATTAAGAGTAATGCTTTTAAAGCTAAAATCACAGTTCTGCTTATTAAGCTTGGAAAGAACTGATGAGTCGAGACAGATGACAATGGTAAATCAGGAAATTTGAGAAAGTTAGAGGAAAAGAGAAGAAACAGATTTGGAAAAAGTTTGCTTGTTTGCTTTGTGTTGTTTTACTGGGGTTGTGAATAGAGGGCTGCAGAGAGGTGGCTTGCTGTGAATGATGCATATTACAGTTGCCATTAGTTCAGAGAGGAGCTCTGGAACAAGAATGTGATACCAGGTAATGCAATGTAACATTTACAATTGTGTTTTCCTCTGCAAGTAAATATGGATTTTAATTTCTGAAATTCTGATCAGTGAAGTGCAACCTTGTTTTTACCCTGGGCCTGCTGTCTGGGGAGTAAGAGATGATGCCTTTCATTAAGTGTCTGCTGCAAGCTGCAAAAACTGAATGCCCAGCCCATGAATTACAACAGTAGCTCCTACTATCTGAAAGCATAGTTTAGAGTTCAAGTCGTTTTGTTTGCTTAAGAATGTCTTTCATGTTGCAGTGATGATGTTGGCACACGTGGCTGAGAATGAAGAAGATAGGGAGCACAGTTTATTTTGTTTCATTGGCTGTGGGAACCTGGATGTTGAGGGAAGTTTTGTAAATAACCTATGGATACAAATGAGCAAGGACTGTTTCACCCTAGCTCTGCCACCAAGTCACTGTGTGGCCGCAGGCACCATACGGCTGCCTTGGGACAGACACTGCTTCGATGGGCTCAAGCTACTAGAAGTCCAGAATGCTGAAAACACACCACTGCAGCAGGCCAGGCACCATCTGCCTGAGTGAGTCTGCTGTTTGGCCCTTGCTAACATGTCCTAGTTCTCAGGTAGGGTTATGAAAATGGATGCAGCTCAGGGCCAGGCTGGCTCAAAAGCCTAGCTTGTCCTGTAGGAGCAGGGGTCTTGGCACTGTGATCCTTTGACTTCCAGTCCTGGGCTCAGTGCAGGCTGAATGAGCTTGGGTCTGCCTACACCCAGGCGTGCAGAATGGCCCTTCATACCTTTACGATTTCCTTATCCCACTGACAGAGCTTTTTGAAACCTGTGGATTTAAATATTGAGAGTTACTATACATAGGTGCAGTGCTGACACATGTAATGCATATACAATGAGTAAACTAAGCGCTAAGTCTGATCAGCCTTTACAGTTTAAATTATAGCTAGGAACCTGGTTCCGAATTTTGCAGCTAGAAGCCATGTCTGTTCTTTACATTAGTACTATAGCATCTTGTATCTAAGTATGCAAAGAAATAAAATTAATTCTTTTAAAATGGTGATATCAGTGACCATAAATTCAGTATTTTGGCTTTCCTGTTGGATGGTGTAGGATGGGAAGCTGAACTTCTAGGCAGGAAGCAGATAAATGAAATATGCAAATAATCTCGGTACACAGCTCGTATGCTAAGCAAATGAAAAGGATGCTGCCTGAAATAATTATGTTGGGTTTTATGCTATTATTGATATGACGAGCTATGTAAACAGAAAGAAGTTTCTAACCTGACTCTGAGTCCGATTCTGTTAGGTGCCATACAAACATCTGGTAAGAGACAGCCCTTCCATAAAAGACTGTACAATCTTTGGTCAGGAGTTTTATTAAGACCCACTACTTCACACCGTTTTTGAGACAGAGAGGCAGCCAGTACTGTGACTGCAAATCTAAACACAGAATGCTTTATGAATAAGTTCATTGAGAGCAGTGCTTCTGAAGGTGCAACACGATGTTGAAAATTTAAACAAAAAAAAAAAAAGAAGAGGAAATTATAAACTACTTACAAGTTTTAATCAAGTTTCCAGTCCAAATTCAAGGAGGAATAAAAGGTGAGGGTGAAAGGTTAAAGATATGAAAAGATTTAGAGTAATGAGTAAGGTGATAAGAAATGAGTGAGAAAGGATATAAGAGGGGTGAGGGTGGAAGGAGAGAATGAAGTAAGAGGCAAGGGTAAGAGTGACTACATACTCGAAGTTGTATATTAATTTTCTGTGGAATTTAGCAGGCAGGAAATTTTTCGCATCGTTCGAATTAGAAAAGAATTATTTGTTCATTTAAATATGAAAATTTATAATCTCATTGGCATGCCAACCTCAGACTTGAAAGAGATGAGAAATACATGCATCAGTAAGGTAGGTGTGGAGGTTTCTAACTAATGTGAGGATTTTGCTGGTTTCACAGCCTAGTGACCGAATGCTAGCCTCAGTCCTGTGAATGGAGAAGGTAAATGGGGCTACATAGGGGAGCAGGATTAGAATAGAGGTTTGGGTTTTCATTTTTAGCACAGTTGTTCTTCTGGGCTTTATTGCCATTTGCCAGTGATCTTCTGGATAAAATACTAATTTTCTTTCCCATGAAAAATACTTTTCCACCATGATTTTTTTCTAAAATAAATTTTTCAGACAGCATTTTAATTATTTGAACATACTGTCATATCAGTATACATTAGGTTCACATTTTTAATATTTTTCCTCCACAGCTGTAGTGGAAAGAAGGATTAGTCAGGGGAGAAGAGAGAAAGACTGTGAGCATGCGTGTGACACATATGTAAGAACTTACTTTTTGGAGCCGGACTTCGTGGCGAAGAGGTAGGTTCTCTGACAAACTCTGGAATCACAGAATTCCCACACACACTTGAGCTGTTCTGTGGCTGAAAATTATCCAAGAGCAAGACAACCGTAACTGTCACATATTCAAAAGGCAACTGGACAGACAGGCAGCATGGGTGAGAGCTGAAGAAAGCTAGGTAGTTGGTGAAGGGGTGGGCAGAAGGATAGTCTGGCGCTCCTCCTGCTTCTTCCTTGCTGATGATATTTAAATGTACTTTTCCCTTACATGAGACTCTCAGATTTTCCTTTTCGTCCTCTTTTCAACTTTAAAATCCATCTCACTTTTTTCTTCAGTACCCCATTTTCTCAGCCCTAGTATTCCTCCAAGACAGAGCAGTGTAAATGAGAAGAGGCCAGTGGTACTGTTACCTCACACTGCAGTGGGTAAGAAGGAAAGGAAAATCAGGATTATCCAGATTTTCAGGATCAGCCTAATTAATACACAGCTTCGTCAAAATGCCTCCTCCAACGTACCCAGGTCAGACTCTTTGAGTAGGAAAATGTATTATTCTTAATTGTAAGGGAGTCTGAAATTATTCCTCTATTTCTGGCAGCAAAATGTTTCCAACTCGCTCCTTTCCTTAACTTTAAAATAAAGGAGTGAATAAAGCAATATGTATTTAGAAAGTCTTTAACAAAATGCTTCACTCCCAGCTGTCGGACTAGCCAACAGAATAACATTTGTAAAAACTGACTTTGAGCAATTTTGTTAATTTAGAATGCTATTGTGGAAGTCTATCATGAAGTATGGGAAAATAAGTTCAACACAGATATTCACTACAGGAAAACAAAGAAAATTGTTGAGATATCTGCATTTTTTTTTTCAACTTGCAAGAGTATTTAGATCAATATCTGATAAGATATGGGAGAGCAACGTGGAAGACACTGAACTAACTTTGCAAATACATTAAAATTTAGACTAATACACTTAATATTCTTCACATTCAGATAGGATTGTACCAATTGTTATTCTCTGGATTTACCCCAAACTGAATGATATCAGAGAAAGTCCTTATATCTCCTCTTGAAGAATACCCGATCTCCTCTACACTTAGAAAAATGCTGGAGATTAACTGTTTGCAGATGTCTTATGTCAGATGCTGAGAAACAGGAGGCTGGTTTGGCCAGTGCCCATCCACAAAGACCAAGTATTGGCCTTGCCAAAGAATGTAAGACATTAACTGACTGCTTCTGCAATGCCGTGGGAGATGGTTCAGAGAGACTCTGCAGCAAATGTACATGCAATATAGGGATCCTCTACACACCTGCAGAGTACATCTGCTGTGCACATACAGTATTTCTGATCCATCTGATATTAGACCTATAGCACTGACAGGGGCCCTTCTCCAAAATTAGGGAAACAGAAAATTCAGTCCACATTTTCTTTTCAGATAGAGCCGTTTTTTAATAGCTAGTAAATGGAACTTTAGCAGTAAAGTTATCAAAGCAGAACTTTACCAGTAAAGCTATCATAGCTAGTAAAATCTAATTAGGAAAAGGAACTTCAAATTTCCAGAGGAATCTGCAGTATGACAGAGCTGATACTGCTTCTGGAGTTCCCTTCCTGCCCTTTGCTCCGCTTAGATGCTATAAAGTGTGCTCAGGGCTTTCTGCTATTGCACTTACTACTGGCATAATAATCGCTACAAGCTGTGTGAAGAAGTTATTTTTGGCTTTACCTTAAGGATCTCAAGTACAAAAATGACTTGTGAAGATTCCACGACACACTGAAACAGGCCTGCAAATCATGTGCTTACAAACTCAAGCTGGAATGTGAGGATGAAGACATGCATATTTCTTACTACTGCCCAATGTAAGTGAGAATCTATTGATTCTATTGGCAAGATTATTTACCTTATTATATGTGTTGACTTATTTTTCTAACATCAAGGAATATGTATGTACGTAGGTTAGACTGAATAAACTGGCTTCTAGAAATCAAAGGAGTCTGCACTGTGATAAGAGACATAGCACAGTTACTATGTATGAACACTGGAAAATGATATTTCCTTTCTTGGAATTTGGTAACATGAAATTCTTATGTTGACTATCCAGGACTGGAAGAGCATTTGTCGGGGAAAACCATATGGTTGCTCACACAGGACTGCACAGTAGCCTATTATGACCATCAGACCACTAACTAAATGCAGTGAATGTAAAATCTGAAAAGTAGTTATAAGACTACAGTTGAATAGCCGATTTGGGAATTGAAATTTAGGATCTAAAGTGTTTTTTACCTGGGCACATATGCTTTTGCATCTGGAAATGAATAACTGACACTGACTTTTTAAAAATTGCTTGTCTCTAAAGTGGGAAAACAAGGCCTTTGGGTATACAGTGCTGACCACAAATCATAGACATGCTCTGTTCTTTGTTTTGTCAAGCTTGCTGTCTCCTTCTTTAACCATCTACCCATTCTGCTTTTTGTTTTTCTGTTTTTATTAATGCTAAATATTCATGGATAGAAAGTTTTCTCAAGTGATGAATTTTGCAAATGAAATTCTCATTAGCTGCCCAATTTTATAAGAAAACAAACCCATAAGGATCTCCAGACAGAAGCAAAATCCATTGAATTTAGTACATGGTTATAATTAAGTATACGTATACTCAAACATATGCATGTACAAATACCATTCCCTTTCCTAAAGTGAAGTTTTTCACTTTGTTTCTTGTTCACTATATTGTCCTCTAAATCAATAAAAGGACAATGGTGGGAAAAACTGGTGTACAAATCTAAGATAAACATAATACTAACCTAGGAGACAGGAAGATGCAAATGTGTATGAACAGACGACAAAAAGGAAAGAAGGTGGGTATTTCTAGTGTCCAAATGTATGAGACAAGTGTTAGAAAAGCAGAAAAATCTCAAAAAGAATATAAGAATATAAGAAGCAGAAGTGAAGTGATGAGTGAGGCATTCTCTTATAGACTAGTGAAGATGTCATGCTCCTAATGTATGCCTAACTAAAGATCAAATTATATGAAATTTTGCAACAGGAATAAAAGACCCTCAGATTCCACATAGACAGATTATATGAGCAAAGTAGCTAAATTAATGAACTGAGGAAAAGCAAGTTGATTAATCTTTAGCTGTTATGACTGTGGTGAGGATTTGATAACAAGCCAAGAAAAGCAACTGTAATAGGAAGCTCTTATTAAGCCTTCTAGCTGAGAAATGATGTTGGGGTGCAATTTTAATTAGAATTGTGAGTGAAAGACAGCAAAAAGTAGCTTTCACATTTCAGAATTGACAAGTATGAAACATTTTCTGTATTAGGAACAGAGTCTGATACAACATTCATTAAAGTTTATCCATTTTCATTTTGTTGCTGAATTATTTTTTTGTATACTGTGAATATCTTTTTGAATATTCATTAGACTATTATTTTAAACCTTCTTACTCAAGAAAAGAATAGTGTCTGAAAAGCAGCTGAGAAGGAAAAACTTTTTTCTAATGACCAGAGAAATCTGAAGCTTATCTGAGTTTAGTGTTTGAAAGACTGCTCCAAGAGGAGATGAGTTAGTTATAGAAATAATTAGGTACAACTTTACTCGTAGCTTAGAGATCTACAGAACTTTAAAAAAGTGTGCATTTCTTAGGGAGCAGTATGTGAATGCCAAGCCCTCCATTTACCCCTTGGTCATATTAAATTATTACTTCTTTGAAATATGGGTAAACTGAAGTCCTACATGCGGTGCATAGCACAATCCTACGTATTAACCACTAAGACTTGGTTACATTAATTTAACTTCTTTGACCTAAGTAGCCCTGATGTAAATCTTTTCAACAGCTTGCTCTCCTTTAGCTGCTGGGGGATTCTGCAAAGCCTTATTACTGCTGTCTTTGTATTCTTACCCTGAGGAAAGCTGCAGCAACATTGACATCGAGTAGTTAGGAAAACAGCTGCATGTGCATTACATTTACTTCTTTGGGTTCAGCTCAGCTAATGAGCTGACTGCTTCTACGTAAATCAAGTCAACCAAAAACAGTTAATGCTTTCATCAGGTGAGCAGCGCTCTGGAGCCTCTTTGAAGGTGGAACCACATTCACTGCAGTGGCTGAATGTTGCCCATATAAACACCCCATCTCAAAGATGTTGTTCTGTTTTTCAGACAGGCTTATGGCTATTGAGAGGAAGCATGCCACTGTGCCAGGTACCAGAAGCCAGACCAATTTACTTTGAAATTGTGAAGGGGGGGAAGAAAGAAAACACCCAACAAAAATCCCATGAGTGGTTTTGGAGACATTAACAAAATAGAAGGCATGAAAAGCTGAGATCACATCTGGGATTTATCACTGTGTTTTGATAAACCTTTGGGCTTAGCCAGCACTCTGTCCTGCACTAGGGATTCAGCAAAATTACAGCACACGTTCTCAATGCAGTTTGTCAGATCAACTTTATACTTGAGTGTGTTTGACTGATTAATTACCCACATAGACAAGTGAGGAGTTCAGAGAAAGGTGAGTTTCTCTTCCTAGGAAAGTCAAGCATGAGAACTGTTACTAGGGAGTGTGACTGTAATTAGAAGAATCGGAATTGTTAATTTGTTTCAATCCTAATTTAAATGTAACTTCTGGATCTTCTTATAAAGTAATAGATCCAATCAACTTCATATCAAATTGATGTATTGACATAGCGCCAGTAAAGGAGAGGTCCATTAAGAAGGTGCTTTGAAAATTGCTTGGTCTTAGGTTAGGTGTCCAGGGCCTTTCACAGTGCATGAGCTCTGAGGTTCCTCAGTTATCTGCTTGGAAAAGCCAGGGAGAGTGTCCTAGCAAACCAGCTTTAGCACCATTCTTCTATTACTATGTATTTCATTATTTATACAATAATATGACAGCTTTGACTTGAGAGCTGCTAACAGCTGTATCCGTAGAATATTCCGTAGGTGAGGGCCCTGCCTGAATGTCTAAACATGCTAAATTCATGCCTCTTTTCAATCTAGGCAGAGGAATAGGGTTAAAAGTGTTCTACAATGTCTCTAAAGACAGACTGCTGGACAGCAGAGAGTTCATGCCTTCCCTTACTTGCCTGTCTTTTCTTTCAGACTCTGCTGCAGGAGAAAGCTGGCTGGATCAGGATCTTTGGGGCAGATGAATTCAAAATACTTGTTGCAGGAATTCTGGTGATCCTACTGTCAGGCAGTTTGGGCAAATCTTGGTCAAAGTAATGGAATGAAAAGCCACTGAGTGTTATACAGAGACACTATGTCAAGCTATGGAAGTGCCTGAATCCCAAATCAGAGAGCACAGGATTGGGCACATTGGTCGTGCATGTGTGCGTTTGATGGCTGTCTAACCCAGTCAATGGGAAACAAGGAAGAAACTTCTTCTCTGTAGATTTGGTGCTGTGTTAAGCACCTCTTGAACTTGATGCTTGTAGCCCAAATCGTTCTTGACTCATGAACTCTACTGTTATTTGGAAATGCATGATTGACTTATTTGAGATTTCACAGGTAAGAAGAAGTCAGAGATTTAAGAAAGAGGCTTTTTAATAAAAGCCTAGTAAATAACTGTTTAGACTCAGCATTTCAAACCATCTCTAGTCCCTTAAGTAGGTGAAGCTACTGTCCTTATATAAAAGTAGGCTACAGAAATGTATTCAAACTCTGCATGGCTAGAGAAGAACCCAATCTCAAACTTTTGAGAACATTTATGCACAAGCGGAAGTCCATGGTCGTTGTCGTGGTTTAACCCAGCAGCCAGCAACTAGGGCCCTGCAGCCACTCACTTGCTCCTCCTGCCCCATAGTGGGATGGGTATGAGAATGGGCAAAAAGTAAAGCTCTAGGGTTGAGGTAAAGACAGTTTAATAAGACAACAAAGGAAGGAACAATAATACTAGTAGTAGTAGTAAAGAATATGCAAATCAAGCTATACACAGTACAGTTTTTCTCACTGCCCAACGATCGATTGCACAGCCAGTCCCCGAGCAGCGATCGCAGAACCCACAGATTTCCTGGAGCTTGCAGATTTCCTGGATTTCACTGAACCCACGAATTTCACAGAACTTGCTGTACTCATGGGAAAAAAATAAGGGTTCCTGCCCCCTGGCCAACCCCTATTTATATACTGAGCATGACATCTATGGTATGGAATATTTCCGTTGGCCAGCGTGGGCTAGCTGCCTGGCTTCGCTCCCTCCCAGCTCCTGCACACTTGCCCATTAGCTGAACATGGGAGACTGGAAAAAGTCCTTGATTTCTTAGCAACAACTAGAACCGTCAGTGTATTATCAACATTCTTCTCATACTAAATCCACACAGCAACTACTGGGAAGAAAATTAACTCTATCCCAGCTGAAACCAGGACAGCCATTTAAGTATCTACCACGACAATTTCAGCATACTTTCCAGGTGGCAGTCCCTGTCCTGGGAGAGTACCTTCCTTCTTTACTATTCCTGTGTGTTTCCATATGGCTGTGGTTTTAAACATGCAGTTCCCATAAAGTAGGTTAAAAAAAGCATGCAGATTACCCCATGTAAGTGGCTTGTTATCTTCTGCATATGTCACTTCTTTAGGTTTTGTATCTTTCTTTCTTGAACTTCACTGGATATAATTTTGTCTTTTGTTCGGATAATTTATGAAAGTTATTCAACAGCATTTGACAATGATCTACCTCCATTCAAAACCTCCTTAGAAATATCTACATTAGAGAGCAAGTACAATTTAAGGTCTATCAGTTAACTAGTTTTTAACTGATTTTACATGTGCTTTGTTGATTCTGCATTCCTCTTAGAAATCTTAAAGATCAGAATAGTAGGTCTCTAACACTATGTTTTTAATCTCAGATCAAATTGCATTTGTGGTGGCAAGTGGAGGATATCCTCCATATTTACCTACAGTCTTGTTACCAATGCACATTCCATTATGTGCTATTTTGCTTTTGTAAGTGAAAGAGCATCTATGAGTAAATCAGAAAGGTGCCAGTCTGCTGTGTGTTCTGAAAGAAGTGAAAAATAGCGTGTGCAAACATAGGCCCTTTGTAACCCCAGATAGCAGAATATCAGCTGCCTTGTGTGTGTGGCAAAGGTAAGCAACACAGTACAATGAAATGTTAAATTACCCTGTTTGGGGTTCCTAAGGACAGAGGATACATTTTATTTGAAGAAAGTAACATTGTACCTTATGCCAGACTGAGGTAATTTCCTTCTGCTTGCTATACTTCCTAGGTTTCCAGATTTATAATTTTTTATGGCATTTGCCAGAGCTCACCTGAAGAAAGCATTACTCAAGTAAAGTCTAAAGGAAATATTTTTGTTCAGAATCCAGACCCATAAAGAATAACTACTGTATGTTAAAGAAAAAAACTGTGTAATTTTACTACTAATTATGCATGTAAGTTGAATAAATAGACCACTGTTGCTGTGTTGAATAGAAAATTCACACATTGCTGATTACAACTGTGCACTGGGGTTGCTTTCTCTATCACTAAACTAATTATGGTATTTCTTACTGTGTAAAGTTTGTCTTTTCTTGGAAGCCAAAGAAGATTGTGTGAAATAGAATACACACATGATCCCACTGACTGGAAGAATTATTATTTTCGGTATCTGCTTCAGTCAGTTATTCAAGAACTCAGCTATTTCTTGTTAGGAATAAAGGGGCTTTAGTTTAATTGAATTCACTTAAAATGTATAATTCAGTGTTTCCAGAAGGAATGTGTTGGCAACACTGGTATTAATGAAGTATTTCAAGGCCAAAATTTAACCAGCAGGAACCGGACACACAAGGACATGTACAAGTGTAAATTTAGCAGTAAGGTACCTCTTTTAAGTCACAAAACTATCATGCAGCTGCTGCTTAAAATTGGAGGAGCATAAATTCTGCCAACACTTATGTTTCCACCAATAAATCTTTTTCAGCGGCTTCGTCTGCTGAAGAACCCCATAGGTCCTGGCAGCGCCAGTGCATGTGCTAGCCCAATGGGTGTAGGAGCTCAGTGCCTTTGCAGAACGTGCCTGGTTACCGTGCGTCACGCCCCTCCTAGCACTCTGGCCTGTCACGTGCTGTCCTTGGGCACCCATTGCTCCCGTGGCTTCATGCAGACATCCAGCTTGGGTCTGTGAATTCTGCCAAGTAATCAGACAAACGCTGGTGAGTGAATTGAATCCTTTATTTCTTATGTCGTGACATTACCAAAGAGTGGAAACCTTTTGCAGTGCTACACTGTTCAGACTCTCTCCATCAGCATAAATCCACACAATTAAAACTGAAGAACCCAAGAGAGAATGCTGAGACTTCACAAAGTCCTCTGTCCCTCTCTGAGAAAGACGCAAAACACGAATGAAGTCTGATATTCTTGGGAATGTGTGAGGATAATGCAACTGCTGTGCAACAATAATCACAGAATTGCTTTTTCCTAATACTAGACAAATAGTGGTTTTTTTTTTTACCGAGTTAAAAAGCATGACCTTTGTCTTTCCTTCTCTTTCAATGTGGAGTTACCAGACAACAAATTCCTCAACTGTGTCCTGGTTTCCTGATTCATATTTACAGAAAAGTACACATGCTCCCATCTATCATCTGTTTTCTGAGTATGCAATATTATCCAAGAATATTTCACAGCAAATTAGAAATCCAGATGAGTCACTGATTTCAACAGTGACCCAGATCTGCCCATTTTACATGTAAGAACATTTTGTACAAATATTTCACTTGGTTTTATTAATTCTTAAGCTGTGGGTTCCTCCTATTCAAGATGTTGACGACCTTGAGCAGGTGGATTGCCTGTTGCCTTTGGCAGGTGCTGTGAGGTGAGTTTCAGTGATGCTATGGGCACAGGCAAATCATGTCACTCCAAGCCAGTTAATGCTGCTTATGCCTGACCTGCTGAGTATATGGAGTCATCTGTATAGTATGTAAAATCTGAAATCCAACAGGAAAGGCTGGCGTTAGTGTTTTCGTTATGCCATTTTATGAGCAATGAGTCTGTGGTTACAATTTGGAACAGGTTTTGTGTTCCAATGGTTAAAGACAAATGCCTGAGATATATTAGGCTGGCATTTAGTGATGCAGTCTGAGACAAGTCAGTTTCCCCTGGATTTGTCAGTGTTTTTCTGATCTGCTCATTCATGTACAGCTCATCTGCATGAATATTTAAATTTAGATCAGCAGAACAGGCATCATGCTTTTTTGTAGAATCCTCCTAGCAATTTATACTAATTTCTTCCCATAAAATTTCTTCTACTTGCAAAAATGTTGACAATTTTTCAAAAGGATGGCCTAATCATCAAACAAAACTTACAAAGTATGTTCTGTGATGAAACGCATTTGTTTAATTAGATGTTAATTTCTTTAAACAAATCCTGTGCCCTTATTTTAAAACTAGTAATCAAACTGTTGCTGTAACCTTGAGGGTCTATTGATATAAATGAATCCAGATCTGTAGGGAGAAGTCATAGCTTTCGTTAGACCAGTTAATATAGTAAAAAGATTTACTTTCTATGCTTTTCCAGCCATTCCAGTTTCTCTGAAAAAAAAATACATCATCGTATCTTATAAATCTTAAGACGGTAAATAGAGAAAGTATCAAAAAGGGAGATGAAATAGGCAAAATAATTATAAATATAAATGAAAAATTTGGTTTCTATTAAATTACTTTTTTTTCAAATAATGAGAGATTTTGTCTATACACTGTCCTGAAGCCCCCTGCCAGAGTACAAAGAACGAATCAAGAAAGATGATCTCTTATTTCTCTATAGCAAAGAATGAATATGGATTTTAGTACTAGACTGACAAGAAGAGAGGCCATAGCAATGCTTCTAGATACTTTGAAATACCAGCTAAAAATGGAGTGCAGTTTATATGCTTGGAAACGCAGTCTTGCTGAAAAGATTTACCTGTTCCCAGGCAGTAAGTGATCCTATCAGTTGCATTACTGGTACATCTCTCCTTGCTTTTGGTATTTTTTATATATCACTTTTTATTGGTAACACAATTCATGTTTTCTCATTTATATTTTGGACTTCTGTTTCAGACAAGTGAGGCTCCTGCATGGCTCAGACTTAGTTTGAACTGCCAAGGGAACTGCTGTTTTCTTTTATATAAACCTTGTTTTATATAATCTAGCATATGCACATCTGTACTGCTTCAGTGAAACTCCTGCTATGGCTAATAAAACTAATACATTTATAACATTAAAAGTGTTAGAAATCATAGAAAATACATAAAAGTTATAAATTATATGAGTTACATAAATCGTTAATAAAAGAATCCTGGGAAATCTTATGAGACAGTCCCACTGAAATCACAGGGAGTGCACAGCACACAGATGACATGTCCTGTGAACAGTCCTTTCTGAGCATTGCAATAAACTTGAACTCATTTGATTTCACAGGATCTATAGGTCCTGGGGTTGTGAGTTCTGTAGGTGAATCTCCTAGTTTTTCAACGTGCAAGTCCATGGTGCTTAGCCAGTTCCCACAAAGTACTGATTCAAAGAAAAAGCCTGCAAGCTCAGGTCCTTGGATTTGACTTCTTCTACATACTTAAAAACACTGTTATCATGAGAATCTAGCGGATATACAAGTTCTTCCTTAAGTGGGCATTTAAATATATCCTGTTTAATTTTCCACTCATTCCTTTTACAATTGAAAGGAACTCTTCATTTCAGAAACTCACATGAAAAGTTTTACCTTTAAGGATGGCTTACTAGTATGAGTTCTAGAGACTGACTTTATTTCTCATTGCTAAAAATACTCTATTTCAGACTAGGACTGAGACCTCCTGTTGGCACTCTGTGAAGAGGAACCAGCATTGTTGCTTATACTATCTATACTTATCTTCTGAGCAGGTGGAGCATTTAAACAAGGTATGACACTATTTAAGTCTATACATACTGGCTAAGGATATACAGACAACTTCACCCATTCCTGGAAGTAAAAGAATCCAGCAAGCAACATTATTCATTGCTGTTTCAAATCATATGACTTGGAAAATATATTAAAAGATGGCACTATGCATCACATAAAAAACCAGTAACTAAAAGCAGATTGCCAGAATTCACAGCACAGCTCACGGAAGACAGACAGATCGAGTACTATAAGTTCAGTCTTTCCCTTGCTTCCTATTTTTCTTTCTTTTAAAAAGCAAGTTGATTATGTCCAGTCACTTTGAGCCAAATTTTCTGTTTTTACTCCCCGATGAAAAAAGTTGTTAAACAGTGAACAAAATAATATTTGCATATATGTGTTTAAGACTCAGAAACCTATTTTTAGGTTATGACTAGAAAGACATCTTTCTGGTCTTTCTGGTTGACAGAAAATTAAATCCAGATCTAAACTCCAGGATTTTTTCCTCATGTTCAGTAATCTGCAGTAATCATTTTCAAAGTGCAGATTGTTAGAGCTGTCAAAGGAAGGCACCTCATGTGTCCTGTTTATTTTGGCAAAGTGTACAAGTAGATTTGGCTGGCATCAAACTTTAGGTTATCTGGAAAACCAATTGTTGCAGCATATTTCATCCTACTCGCACTACCGCTGCAATGATTTTTGCTGCTTTGGCACCTGCATCTGACCTGCAGTGAAGTTCAATAAATTTCGCATTATTGACAGCATGGTGGAGAGGCTCATCTTCTTGATAGTTTCCACTGGTGAAAGAGTTATGATGGATAAAACCATTGCAAATACTACAGATTGTAGGCATCAATGGGTGTAACTCTTCTGACTTTAATGCAGATGCACCTACATATCAGCAGGAAGTATGGCTCTCCGCATGCTAGGATTACTTGACTAACATTTTAAATATTAACTGTGAGCAGTAACAATTTCAGTCTTCCATTTCACTTTGATTTTGCTAAAGAAAATAAATATTGAATGATTGTGAGATATTTAAATAAAAAACATACTAGAAAAAGAGGAAGTGTTACTGAATGTTGTTTGTGCAGCTCAGAAGTAAGATACTAAGTTGTTTCTTCCCTCAGAAAAACTGGGGGAAGAAACAGGTCTGACTACCTGTATATTAATATGAACGAATTGTACATGTGCCCAAGATTGACCATAAATTCTTAAAATATTGCAGGAACTGCAAAGAAGTTTGGACAAATTATAAACAACCGAGGAAGTGATTTATTCCGGGGACTTTGGTTAAAGGGGAATTTCAGCAAAGTGGGAGGATAGGAGTTTAATAAATACACAGACTATATACACAAATACATTCACAAATGTATGTCTTTGAAGGGAAGATGACAAGATACTGAAAAGTGACGTGTGTTTTTAACCTTCTCATATTCCGTTCCATTCCATTCCTGCAGTTTTGCTTTCTAAGAGGCTTGTTTGCACATCTGGTTGGAGGAAAGAGGTTAGACTGAAAGGACACCTCTCTAACCATGACTGGGGGAAGAAAAACCAGAACACATTTCAAAAACATACTGAAAAGATTAGCCATATGGTTTCAGTGCATTTCATTCATTTTTATAGATAGAAAACAAAAAACTTCTTTTACAGGCCAACATTCAGCTCTGGGATTTAGAGACTGTAAGTGTAGAAATATCAGGACATGACAAAATACAGAGTAGGTGAGCTGGGTAGAGTAGGCAGAACATGCTTGTTCACCGTACCACACCTGGAATTTAGACTTATCATTTGTTTCCCTTTCCTGCTTGTCCTTATCATAATAGCCGTTCTCCAAGATGTCAGGCTCTGTCCCTGTTACGTGTGAGAGTGCATGCATGCATCTAGCAATGCTATAGTGGGACTGTGACTCTTTCAACATAATCTGTTACTGTCTTTAACATGCTGACTCTAAACAGCATTTTGGAATGACTTTACATTGCTGAAGCATAAAATGACCATTCAATTTTTTTACTGAGTCTGTCAAGTTTTTGATTAATCTATGGTCAAAGTATGCATAGCATTACGAACTTTGCACAAAATCCTAGGAAAAGGGGATGGGGAGCAGAGAGACAACAGCACAAATGGGCAGAATGCTACTGAAGCATGATTATCTAGGAACTCAAGGGAAGCCAAGGGCCATTCTGAGCAGTGAAGGGATGCTTTCTACTCCAAGTATATTTTTACCATCTACCTCACTCCTTTCCTTTATGAGTCTTGTTGTGTGGGCTTGTTGCATCTTATGTAAAAGTTTGCTGTAAACTGTTTGGGATATGGAATGCATCTTCCTGTGTGCTCCCTCAATTAAAATACTTAGTAAAAAAAAAATACAGAAAAAAGCATATAGCTATATAGGAAGGGTCAGAGGGAAACAGTGAAGCTCTCCCTATTAAAATTCTGGGCAGGTTCTCTTTCAGATCTGCATCTAAATTCCATGATTCATAGCTTGATCTGTGGGTCAGCTGGTGGCAGCCAGTAGTCTAAAAAACAGTGTAATGGTAAAGAGACAATCCTCCTAGGAAAACAGTAAAGCAATCCTGCTGCTGCCACCTTCCTGCCTTGTTATGGGAAGGAGTAGGTAAATGTAGATGTGGCTTCGCCATTGCCATAGTGGTTGAAGCCACACTATCCATCATCCTCAGGTCTGTCATGATGTTTCAGGTTTACTATTTCAGTTTAAAAACACCAAGTGATGGTGTTTGTTGTTTGAAAAATCAGCATAGTTTTCAATGAATGTCAGAAATTCTTGCTTTCTAAAATCACTCCCAATATTAAAACCAACTACTAATTCTTGGAAGCTAAATCCTACCCAGGATCATGTGGCCTTCTGTGAGTTAAAGGTTTTGAAAGAACCACATACTGGTCAGGGTGGTGCTAAAAGTGTAGCCTGAATTTAGGCTCTGGTTTTCATTTGTGTCCCTGAACCATGAGGACATTGTTTTCTTTAAACATCAAGAATGGCAAAAAATAAGTTCATTGCTGCAGTTTTACTGTTAGCTTGAGGAGATGTTGCATTCCAGGCATTATGAGGCCCTGCACCATAGTATGCATTGGAAGTTTTCTGGGGACTGTAAATGGACTACTTCCTTAACATCATAGGCAGAATTCTATGATGGGGGGAAATGGGGGGAAAATATTTAACATTATTGTCACTTTCAGTTGTTTAGCAGCCAATTAAACTGCAAGGTAATTGTCACCTATTTCCTAATGGACCCAGACATCCTTATTATTAGTATTGTTTTTGGAAGCATCTGTTAAATTTAATGGTAACTGGAAGTCTCAGAAGGAAGAAATGATGGCAGAAATGTGACTATAGTTCCATCCATAAATCATGCCTATTTGAAATCTGCAATTAGAGTGTTTTGGTTCAAATTACTTAATGTCATTATTTAAATAACTTATAGCTGTGCTTTAATATTTGCCATTTTTATACTGTGTGTGATCAGTTTGCAATTTTCACACACAATTTTGGAATAGTACTTTACTGTAGTTTGCTTTCTACTAATCCATCAGTTGTGTTTGATATTTAAAATTCAGACTGTTATGATTGCATACACATGAAATTAGGCAGATTTTAGTTCACTTCTGCAGGTGTTAGCAAAATAGTCCTGATATGCTCTCTTACCCTACTGTCTCCTGGATAGTCTGCATAGAACTTAAACAATCGGAGTAAGCACTTACTTTGGAGCATTTAACCCCCAGAAAAGTAAGGCTTATAGAAACTTTTTTTTTTCTCCACAGAAATTTGATACTTCATGTGTCTTGCCTGGTAATATCTGACACATATCAGAATTAGTTAAGACATCTTTCATTTATGTTTAAAGAAATACATGGACTTGTTATTGAAAAGTTGTGGGTGGTTTGTAAATTTCTTCTTTTAAACAAATCTGTGAAATGATCAATCAACCACTGTATATTGCCCAAAGTCTCACAATTCAGCACTCAAACAACACTTTATTCATACAGAGCCCCTCTATGCTCTATAGGTGACAGTGCCTGAGAAGGTACAGTAAGGGAAACAGAAGGCTCCCTTCCTCATCTCGAACGTGTTTGGCTGCAGACGCTGCTAGGTAAGATGCCTTAAAATGGTGTGAGGCACAGTGTGGCAGCTGTGTATTTTTATGTAAGACTGTTTATTTTTAAAGCCTAAAGGAAAGGAGGTAAATGTTTCCTGTATTCCATAAATACAGCTAGGTCACGGGATAGTGTAACCTTGTGGTTGTCCAAGAGGAAATTCCATGTAACTTTATGTGATTATTAGACTCCGTCTCTCAGCTTGTTTTTATCATCGCGTGAAAGGCTGTTGGGAGAAAAGTGAAAGGTTAAAGAGAAGTTAGGGCTTGGTCCCAGGATGTGCTGAATGCTTCACGTATGCCCCCTTCCCCTGGAGAAGTTAACAGAAAGTAAAGTTCAGCTTTTCACAGCAGGTGCTTTGCACCTTCAAAGACCAACGGTGTGTGGACCAGGAACGTTTCACTCCACTCCTTGTGGTCTTCATGAAATGGTGAAAATGAGTTAAGAGATGCAGTCTACCAATTGCTGGAGATGAGATACACCAAGAAATGGGTCAAAGACCTCCACTGAACACTAAGATGCTGAGAGAAATGGTTTGGGTGATTCAGCATCAAGCACTCTTTCCTCTAAATAAATATAAGCCAATATCCCAGAAGAGCATACGAGGACAAGGATCTACAAGCAGGACTGGATTTTAGATAGAGGATTCAGTAAATATATAAAGATCTGGTGATTAGTTTTTGAAAAGAAGTCTTAACCCCAATACACTGCCTGAAAGCTAATCTAGGAAAAGTAATTCTGTGTTGATAAACTGCCCCTCCAGGTTTATTTGGAATAGACACAGTATTCTTCATGCCTCATTCTGCTCATGGTGCTCATGGTGATGCATCTTTTATCTTGTTAGTTTTGTTTTGGACCAGGTGTCAGAATGCTATCTATAGATCATGTTTAGACTTCGGGGGAAGTTTTCATCCCACTGAAGTCAGGGCAAATTTTACGGTAAAAATGAACTTGGTCCAGATTTTATTCTAAGTGTTCTGAACATCTTAACATCATCTTAGATTCTTTTTATAAGAATGAATGAAAAACATCAAGTCTATGTGGTGTGTTTAGTTTGTTTCCAGCACTACCATAAAATGGTTTGGATGAATATTCAACAAAATGTATGTTATAGGTACTCTGCATTCAGATAATTGACACTCAATCTGTTCCACCTGTCAAATATTTCAATGTGTATCTATAACAACTTTTTGGTAGTATTTAGCATTGTGTTTTTATCAAAATAGTAAATAAATTGTCATACATGAGAGGAGTTTCAAGTAGTGTTTTCGCTTTCAGTGGAATATGCAGGTTACAGAGTTGTGTACACATGATGAATCTTAATTTATCCAGCTGTCCCTTGCCAAGATCCTGCTGGTGTTGCTGACATTCCTGCTAATGCCATCCCTGCAATTCATTTAAATTTAGAATATTTCAACAATGTTGGTTTGACGGCAAGATGATTTCACAGACGGAAGAATGAAAGAGTTTCAGCCTTCCTTTGTCCTTTCAGAATACCAAGCTGATAGTGCAGGTGGATGTTCTCTCCTCCCTGATGGAAGGCTCGAACAGGTTCACTACTATCTTTAACAAATGCAGTAATTTTAGGCAGCAAGATGGGAACACCAAGAGGGCACCACCACTCTAGGTTAAGATAAACAAAGCTTTCAGTCAACTGAACTCATTAGGATCAGATTAACTTTCCATTTTACAAGTAAATAACTGGGCATATTCAAAATACTAACCTATCACAGAACCCCAAACCCCCTAAATAATTATTTATATGAGCTAAATTTTATACCAGGTGTTTTAAAATCCAAGAGCATTAATTCAGGGACAGTCTGAATTTGAGGAATTTGATGCCTGTATGCTGTTTATACATGGAAAAAACATCTTGCTTGTCTATCAGGTTTTACACCATTAGCCCCAAAGTTCCTGATAATTTACATAACACAAACAAAAAGTAAGATTATGACACAGGAAGACCAACATTTTCCCTGCTTACAAGGCAAAAATAGTCTTTGCTGAAAATACATTTAAATTATACACTAAAAGACCTTGTAGCTGGGATTTCACTTCAAAACTTATCTGAACAGGCCACATTATACTTAGGGAAGTGACTTGAAATAAATATACTATGGCTGACATTAAATGTTCCCATTTGCCAACAGTTACCACATGAAACATCTGAGATCACAAATGTTTCCCCTGCAATTAGAACAGGATATATATTTGTGGTAATTTTGTGGTAACCAATGAGAATGTTCTTTGTGTGTGATTTCCACAGTACTTGAACACACAGATTGGAAGAAACAAAGCAAAACAGGAACCATGCTTAAGACTTCTATTGGAGTAAGAGTCATTATCTCAAAAATATGCTCTGTACATTTAGCAGATAACTAACAAAAATACAGAGATGAAGAAACTTTTTCCCTTTAGCTATTCGACTTCTACTTTGCATAAACAGAAATGGCTGTATCCAAGCAACACAGAATGAGAAATTAAATTATGAAAAACGCTAGTGGACAAGTCACACACCCTGTAACCCCAAGACATACTTCCAGGAGTCACATACACTGTGATAATAAGTCCTCTATCAGTATACGTGTGTCAAGTGGGTCCAATAAAGAAATGCTCAGCATCTGCAGAGTGTGTCCACCTTTACTTCACCATCAGGGAAGTGACACTGTCCCATCACATTTAACCATGATTTTCATGTGCTGTCAGCAAAGATTTGTGTTCTTCATGGCTGAATTTGACCAGGGAAACAGCTCTTCTTTCTGCATGAATTTCTTTGACTCAAAATATTGCTTTAGGCAATGAGCTTCTCTTTCCAGGTTGCCTTCTCATACAGAAATAAAAAACAGCTCCTGTTGTAATGAGAAGAAGTTTCTGATGTTTTCATCTTCTGGTGTCCCAGAAATACCAGGAAATCAGCCTCTTCAAAGTTAGGTACAGATGGAAAAACAGGGGAAACTGTTTAATCCAAGTGGTGAGTAAAGCTTCATTCAGTCTCAACCAATTCAACAGTTTCTCAGTCTTTCTTCTAATCTCCCATGATTCCCCATTGTTTTCAGATGGTTCTAAGATTTGTTTCCCATCAGTACAGCCTTAACAGATATGCAGCATCAAATTCTCAGTCCAAGTCATACCAATTACAAGAAATTCTTTTCATTTGCAATTTTACTCTGAATTGAATGGAAACATAAAGTAAAAATGTAAAAAAGAACAAAGCCATATAATTACATGACAAGCAATTACCACATCATATATGAATGAGACAAAACACCTTTTCGGCTAAATGTATTGAACTTTCACAGAATGAAAAAATTATGTATGTCTACCAGATTCCACTCTGGGTCTAAAGGACTTGATCACCACAAATTCAGTGTTAGAGTTCTGAATCTTTCCTTTTTGTGTATAGAAATTTCCTGCCCTTACACAAAACCCAGCCGTCTGGGTAAATGAGTACACAGACTGAGTATCTACGCACTTCCAGCACTGCACTTTGGTTAGGAATGCTGTCTTGTACTGAATTGTTCTGTCAGACATTCTTAAGATCTCACTAAAGGATTTAAAAAATAAATGTCACTCCAGGAAAGTTTATGGCTGCATTAACTCTGGAAGAAGTCTGACAATTTTACTAGCTTACGTTCTGAAGCATTGGATCTTTCTGAAGTTCAGTCACTTTTGGTAGGTGTGTAAGAACAGATGAACAAACTGTACAGAGAAAAGACTAATACACAAATATGATTATTTCCTAGTGATTTCTTTTTGTCATATCCTGGAGGTGTGCACCACAATGTCTTACTCTAGACGGTTACAGAATATAGTATAAACATAAACGAAAATGGCCTGGAAGGCATATGGGTTAAGTTTCATGATTCATATTATTTGGCAGATCTCCACTTGATGTAAGACCTACAGACAGCTTTTGTTCAAACCAATAACAGAACTACAACTGCTGTAAAATATCTGATTTATTTTCACCAATAGATTTATTATTCTTGCATGCTGAAGTTTTCTATTTATCTCCCAGAAGGATAAAATATATAGGAATGAAATAACCACTCCCTTAAATCTAGTGCCAATGAATATAATGTATATGTCCAACAAAGTGGCACCCTGCCTTTCTACAAGTCTGCTGAATTATTTTACAGGCTTCATTGGTTTTGCTGAAGATTAGCCACATGGGTGTCATTCCTCTCCCATAGCTTTAAGCATAGACATCCCACCCATGTATACTGCTGTTCAGGATTTGTACTCCTTTTTAGGAAATTCAACACAAAGGGGAAATCTTTTGTTTTAAAGTTCTGTTTTAACCTTAGAAATCATCTTTGTAAAAACAGCATTGTGTGATCTGAATCCATGTTTCAGTAGTTTGCATACAATATTTGCTCAGTATATATGTAAGAATCATCATCCCTGAGGAAAACCAAGTACGGCTAAAATTTCCTGTGGTGATTGTTAGCAGGCCGTATTCCATATTCCAGATCAGATTCTTCTAACACGTTACACTTACATCAGACCAAATATATTTATGTGGACCTTTGAATACATTGGAGGTAGCATGAAATTAGCCTCTTTTGTAGTATTGTTGAAAGACATCATGACAATGTGATGTATAAAAACACACTTCTCATAAAACTCTCTCTGTCTTTAAAATCCACTATAAAACACCTCTATGCCATTTGACGTGTCTTTTCAGTGTTTGCTTCTGGAAATTTCAGAGCAAATAGAAGAAACATTAAACAGAAGATGGCTTCCTCCTTAAAGTAATAAACAACAGTAAATAAAAATATGTCTGCTCTCTGAATAACCTGTGGAACTTATGTGATTTACGCTTCTAGTGTAGCATTTGTGAGCCCTGTCGAGACGTAAGTCAACATGAAAAAAATATAAAAGACTAAAAAGTGCTCTACTTATTTCTCTTCCCTATATTGTACAGGAGTTATTAATTTCTGTGGGTATGACTAACAAATTTCATCAAAAAACTCAGAATCCTGACCTCAGTTGATCCATTGCTTTGTTTCAGGCGAATAGATACATTTCTTTCAAGAAATATGACTGCAGAATACATGCCTCCTAGTAAAACAGCTTGGAGATGTGAGTAGAATATAGCTCAGTGCATCAGAGACCCATACTATGAAAAGAACTTCACGTGTATGCCAAGTGTTTCTGCATGGTTCTTGCTGTGAACAGAAACTAAGATCCTAAGTTTCCACTGCAGTCCCTCTAAAGCAGAAAAATGTACATCCTTTTTGGCTAGACATTTCACATCTCTGCTCTCCAGCCAAGTCCCCACTAGAATTGTGTTGGAGCATGGTAATCATCTAACAGGTTGTGTTCTGCATGCTTTGCATTTTGTGGGCATCAAACATAGTTGCTCTGCTATCTGATCATCTTCCATAAAGAAAATTTCAATTATCTTTTACAAAGCCTTTATAAAATGGAAGTTTGAAGAGAATGCAAATGTAGTTTCCAAAAGGTACTCAAAATTTGAGCAAATTGTTTTATTTTCAGTTTTTCCTTTAAAACTTATTTAAAACATTAGTACCAGTGCTTGGTCAGAAAAAATAACTAAGTGCAAAACTATCTTTTTATTTTCAAGGAAGTGTGGTTTTATATAAAGATGATAAACATCCATCTGGCCTTCACTTATGAGTAATTTATTGTTACCAGAATGACTGCTGCCTTGAAAGGCAGTCTGAGAAAGACTTTGTGTCAAAACTTGTGGTTTGTCTCATGAAGAATACATTACCTTCTTGTTTAAATCGAAAGCCACATTTTGAGCCTTTCCTACACACATGTTCCACCTGGCATTCTGAATATTTCTTTACACGTCTTAAATCAGTATGATTTGGTTAGTGTGAAGCTAAAACTATAGTCCACTCCCTGTGGACTCTGCAATGCTACTGGTTATAAGCTGACAAACATAGCTGGAGTTACGTCCCACTTTCTGCTGTTCAAGGAAAATTTCTGGGTTCAGTCATGCTCTCTTTACCTTCCTGTGTGTTATAATCAGCCACTGGAAGAGACTTCTTCTGACCCCTGTGTACTAAATGCTGACTGTCTCATACAGCTTTTGCGGGGCTTGCAGTGATTTTTTCTGGGCCCGCTGGGGCCTGCCTGGGGAGCGAGTGGTAATGTCGTTATCTGTTGTTTGACTTCATGGTCAAAGAATGCAGGTCCAGCAGTCTTTTATTAGACCCACAGGTATAGCTGGGTAAAGCAAATGGGCTTTCAGGTGGCTAAAATCTTCAGGTTAGAGACAACTTTGCCAGTTTTTCTAGCTATCTGTCAAAAGATATTATTTATAGCTGTAAATTCTTTGTGATCTGGATGTGAAGCACTTGTAAAGGTTCCACAGTCACCACACTTGCAATACCTTGTTTTATGAGCTATCTCAAATCACCATGAACTCAAGTCAAGTAAAATATAAATAAAAGCATTAATTTATAATATCCAAAATGCATAATACAGTAGCAAATTTTTATAAAAAAGGTCAAAAAAACAGAAGCTTACTTAAATTTTAAATTTAAAGATGTCTCTTTCTCCTTCACTGTCTTTACTGTAAGGCATTATAGACTTGCCATCGTTTGGCATACTTTATTCTTCAAGTGGCAATCTCGACAGAGACCCTTTTTAGGTAGCACGTGTTACAAGTATTGATTTTAAAATCCTGATAAGGATCTAGTCGGATATAATGTTTTTCTTGATACTTCTTTTCTCCAAAAGCCCATTTACTTCTAGAATTAGCTTATTTGAAGATAATAGTCAAATAAACAGAATAGCTGTCAAACTACACCTTATTTCTTAGTCCTGTTTTTGTGCAAAGATCTGAGAACAAGCAATTAGTCATCTTCTAGAATTGATACCGGTAAGAGTGGTCATAAATTATTGAGGATTGAATCCTGATCAATATGTCACCAGAATATTACAGTAAAAACTCAGGGAATGCAATCAATTTGCCTATGTTGCCAAGTCATAATCTTTGGGTAATATATTTCCTACAACATCCTGACTGGCTGACTGCTTTGGTCCCAAGAAAAAAGTCCCAAACCCAACACCCAACAAAAAAATAAAAATAAAGGCACAATGTACAAACCTGCCAGAAAAAGGAAAATGCTCAAATTTTTATATTCTGTCCCTCAGCTCATGGTTCTTGTAAATATTAAAGAAAAGATGTTCTCTTACAGAAATGTCTGATGTGTCCTACCATGGCCACTGTTTTGTTCTTGCACGCTTCTTAATCTCACGTATGCCAGCCTGTGCCGCCCAGAGCAGATTAACAGGGACATTGGCAGTAAGGCACGAATGCATAATTCTCAAGGATTCCACCAATGGCAATTCACTGAATGTAATGCTGAAAGGGGATTTACTTCATTCAATCTATTAGATGAATAAAAATATTTAGATATAGTGCATACGAAATGGGAATATTCTCTGCGTTTTGCAACTTTAAATACCTTTTTCCTTTACCAAGTCCTAGACTGCATGATTCAGTAGAGAGTAAACAGAGTTAACTGCTTCTGGTTTTCTAATCATTGCCCAGTCTCCATGGTCTGTCAAATGACTCCAAGTGCAAACCAAATCCAGCTCTTCACTTGAAATTCCCCCAAACTTGATAGTGTCACACCTGATTTTTTTATCAGGCTTATCTGCAATTTTGTTCTTACATACCTGTATCTTACACAGTTTTTTTAGCATAACCAGACATGTAGCTTGAAAGGTGCTTAACAGGCAATGCCAGAAAATGCAAGCCACGGTGTTCATTTGTTCTGTTCAGTGATATAAACCTTCAATTAGAGACTAATAAGCTGTTCCCTTATATATGGCATCTTTAAATACTTGGTGTTTACAACATAGTACTTGTATATATTTATGTAAATAGAGTTTTATTAGGGAGCTCTAGGCGTCTTATGGCAGGCACTGTTGTAAGTTAGTTGGTAGAAGTAAAAAGTAAAGTATGAATTAAAAAGGAACTGAAAGGTGTGTCCTTGTTTCGAATGACAATAACAGCTTCAGATTTCATGAGTGTGGACTTCATTCTGAGAAATACTGAGAATCATCCTGTCCAAAATAATGTTAATATGCATGCCTGATCAACACTTACTAGCTTGAAGCCAATTGCAAGAAGCTGAAGTTATTCCTGAAATTTTTAATTTAGCTCCAGTGAAAAGTCCAGTCACTGTAGCTTTTGGATTGATTTTAGCTTAGGATTTCCGTTTCTCACTTCCTATTGGCATCCCTGGGAGTACAGTGAGGCACAAAGACCTAAAGTGGGTTGTACTGGCCACAAAGGTACTCCTGGGTGTCCACAGGTATTGCTCTTTGTTCTGTAGCTTGATTAAAATGAAGAAGAATGTGATTTCATTGCAGCCAAACAGGTACTGTCTATTCTTAAACTCCTTTGTTTAATCCAGCCACAAAGACTCAGAGGAACTATGTACTTCAGAGCTCAAAGTGCTTTAACTGTATGGGCTGTAAACTGATAGAAAACATTCTTAAATATGTATTTTCCTTTCTTGTTCTTACTAATTGCATTTTTAAAATTATAGTGGTGGGGTTCACTAATGTACCTGCTACATCCGTGTACATCTATGGGCATTTTGAGGGGCTGAGATTTTTTTTAAACAATTGCCATTCAAAAATAACTTGAAAGGTTAGGTTTCTGCAAAAGACTTCATCTTAAAAACAGTTTTAAAACAAGAAAAATAATATCACCTCATAGCAATAATTCATGTTTTAAAACACGAACCATTTCTAATCATCGAGCACACAAGAAAATTATAATCTTCAACTATTTTAACTAGTCATTCCTTCCTGCCTTCTTTCCTTCCTTTCTCATATTTTGGAAACCAACTAACATTCTTCCTGAAAAAATTACCTAAAAACTGTTCTTGGCTAGCCATTGTGAGTGCCGAGGTTTCAATACTGAGAGCATGTTAATGGCCAAATTATAACCCCTTGAGAATTAGAATTCAGAAGACAAACATTAACAGACCCTTAACTGCAGTAGCACGAACCAAGATGCTATAAATTATGGGGTGGTGGTGTTAAAAGCACTGGCTTCCTGGTATCTGGCACCCAAAACCTTTTCATTTGGGTATAGATCAGGCTGCAGAGAGGTTGCCACTTGCCACTTGGCCAGTATTCAGCTGGCAGAGATGTTTGCTTAAAGTTCAAGCCAATCGATGCCTCAGGCCTGCAACTGAATATTTTGTTGTTATGCCATGAGAAATATTTACCCTACTCTGTTTTTTTTCTCCTTCCTGCAGTCATTCACTCTCCTACCTAGGATTTCTATGTGAGACAATACTTGCCAAGTTTTGCAGCTATATGTATGAAGAATTCTGGCACAGTATTTTAATGAGCTAATTTCCATCTTTATAAATGTACATGCAGTAAGGACAGCTTCATGGATTTCTTATGGATCATGGGCATGTACTTGTGGTGCACCTTCCTTTGCATGAGCACTCTGTCTTTGATGCCAGGGTCAAAAGAAAGCTTTGAACACAGATTTCTCAAAAACTTTGCAGTTGCAGGCTTCTTTAATCTGAAATTGTCCGTAAAAGGAATTTTTATGTCCTCTGTCGACCAATAGCTACAACGTGACACAACTCCGTTTGTCTGTGCCTTGTACAACCTTATGACATGGTGCAGGAAGTTTAGCATCACTGGCCCCGTGTGCTGCTGCTTACTACGGGAGCAGCAAAGCTTTTGGATGCAGTCAGCAGAGTCAAGCACGTGGCTTTTAGCATGTTCTTTCCAAAAAGGTAAAGAAGCGGCCTACCCTCTATGCTCAGCTCTGCCTCAGGTGAAGTTTCACATACGTGAAATTGTTGTCTGCATACTGAACTGAAATGCACCACACAGCATGGTTCTTTGCTGGTCTGATACAATTTCGCTGCTTTTTGCTAAGGGGCACAGCACACTCCTCAAATTCATCGAACTGAACCAGACAAAAAGTACCTAAAGCAGGGAATGCTAGAATGGGTCATAAAAAACTTCTGAAGCATTGCTCTTGTACATATTTATTGCTTCCATTGTTTTCAAAGTGTAAGAAAACAGTTGTGAAATTTATTGCCCCTTTATAGTGCAGAAAACCAGCCCAACTCTTGTCACCTCTGGAATGCTGAAGCCCCTTTCCTGAAGAAAGATCACGTTCTCTGAGTTGCCACTGGCAGGTGCCATTCTCTCCTTAGAGCTGGACGGAAATATTCTGCCAGAGATCTTTTCTAAGGTAAGATTGTTCTCCACACAGGGTTTGGCAGTGATACCCTAACAGTACTTTCAGCAAATCCCCAGGATCAAGAGTTAAACAAACAGAACTTCTCATGAACAATATGCTGCGATCTATCAGCAGCTCCTTCCTTGCCACTGCTTCTTATTGCTCTGTTGGCTGCCTGGGTCTCACTCTGAAACCATTCGTAAGTAAGAACTGGGGGTGGTCAATGCAAAATGAATTCTCTTCATTTCACAGAGATAAATGGAGAATCACTTTTTTTACCGTGCATCTGACCGTAGACCCTCACCCATTGTTTTTTGTGTGCAAGTATGCTGGGCAAAGTAGATTGGACTATGGGAGAAAAATACCTGGTTTTTAATACATTTGCATTTATGGTCTCACTGGACTAATAAGGTACGTATTAACTTGCATGAGGCCAGACTAGCTCTCGATGAAGACTAAGTTTCACTACAATAGGCTTCACTATGCTTCCTAGGCTTTACACTTGTTCATGTAACTGCACCTTTTTCCTGTGGAAGGACAAAACAGAAATAACACAGAACATGGTTAGACAAAGCCAATGAAAATGCTGCATGATTACTCTGCAAAACTATCTGTTAATTTGAGGGGGATCTTTAGGTACTGATATAGTTAATAAACCTGAACAGAAAAGTACATTAATCGCTGAGTCATTCTGCATGTAATCCTAAAATGCATCTCTGATAACATGTCACTTGCTCCCAGATGTTGAGAGATTATTTGGTTGGAGTCCATTGTTTGTGTGCATAAAATCTTCCTCCAGCCAAAGTCTCATTTACTTATTTGTGAAACCATCTTGTTGACCTGAATGTAATCAGCTGCATTATCAAACAGTGGTTCTTTACATAAAGATGTACTGAAATGGATTAAAAAGTCAGTTACTGAAAGGGCAACAAGTTGCACAGGAGAGTAACATTAAAGAATTAAGGAGAGTAACTTCTTAAACTGCTCAGATGTCATCTTCTGGAGCACATCTGGACTCCATCCACATAAACAGTAGTCTGATGGACTGTTCCAGGAATAGCCTATGTCCTTAATTCAAGGGCTAGTAAAGGCCAGCAGAGAATGAAGTGTGATAAGCATTTGCACTCTATACAGTCCCGTGGGAAGCTGTAAAAGTAGTAGGTCAGATCTAGTTCCTCACTCCAGCGCACAATAGATTGCCTCCTACTGGTTTTGTTTTGTTTTGTTTTCAAAATTGGTGAGATGCAGAACTAAATCCCTTGTCTTTCATTAAGAAAGATTTGAAGTGAAATCTTTATATGAGAATAATGTGGGAACATACAGGATAGCCTTACATCATGTAGGGAATATCAGCTTTTGCTCGGTTCATTATTCACAGTATGTGATATTCCTGGCATGCAGGAAGAAAATGTGGTAAACAGGCAGGGGGAATGGTAACATTTAATAATTACCTTTGTACATGAGGTATTCATATGTATATTCACAGGGCAAGTAACCAGTGCTACTTGATGAAGTAAAGCAAAACAAATTTATACTGCTTATAAGGAAAACATTACTTAATTGAAGCAATCTATTAGACCGTGGAAGAGCTTCCGAAGGGGAAAACAGGAAGCTTATTGTCTGAGTCATTTAAAAAGAATGTCCATAAAGCTCTGGAAAATATAGTGTAGAAACAATAACATTTTGGCAGAAGGTGAAGCATATTGCTTAACACGTCTCTCTTCTCTATGCTTTTATAATTGAGCCAGATTCTAAAACTGAAGGTTAATACCCTCAGCCACAGAGACTTGTAAATTTTATCTCCGTCTGTTTCCAGTTTAGAACTGGACTCTGAAATTAGGAAGCCCAGCAATAGAGAAGGGTGCATTTTACACAGGAAGGCCCAAAGACAAGCCTATGTCTTAATTTGAAAAAATAGATCAGGTTCTTCTCCAGTATAGGTATAGTTTGCAGACTTTTAAGAACCTGAATGGAATCAAAAGTGGGTTGAGGGTGAAACTGGAGTTTTATGAATTTAGGCGAAAATTTGCAAAACTTGGATAGACCCCAGTTTAACAGTGCTGGCTGAATTCCACTTCTGTGCTTTGATTTTGCTAAAAGTCAAGCCTAGGGGCTAAAAATAAAGATGGTTCAAAACTAGAACATACACAAAAAGTCTTCAACAGAAAAAGTATTGCATTTGTTCAGGTGCACCCAATACTTGTATATAAACAGTATGATGGTTACTTCTTACCAGTAATTACAGATAACAGTGGCAGGAAAAGCTTCGGAGAACTGGAACTGAAGCATAATGCAAAACTCAAGTAGAGTTCAGAAAAAGCCCTGGCAGTTTGGTTACTTCTGCTCTCTACAGGATTTTCGTTCATCTGATTTTTTTCTGGTGACATCAGAGGCAAAAAAACCTAGACTTGAACAAAGTAACTGTTGCTGTTTAAAACTGAGAATTTCAGAAAGATCAGAAAGGATTCTTTCCATCAAATTTCCAGACAAAATTTTAGAAAATAAAAAATATCCAATGCTTTATTATTGTTGCAGGATTACAAATCATTCTGGAAACTACAGCAGTGAGCTAAAAATGTGATATCTTCCAAAGGGTTACAGTCTAATTTAAGCTATTAATTGAAAAAATGTCAACAGAAAAACAAGGATAGGAATGGCACAGAAGAAATTTATGAGAAAGACATGTTTGTCTTGTTTCTAGTGATAGATTTGATACGTAATATGCTTTCCTTTTAACTCTACAGGCATTACATAGCCATAATTATAGAGAGTTGTTTTCATTATTACTTAGATAAAACTGTAGAAAAGCCCAGATAAAATCTGTGGAGATGCTTTGTTTTTCTTTTAAAATGCAGAAGATATTTTCTCCCTAAATTAGTAAAGAAACCTTACATTGTATTTGAAGTTCACTTTTTTTCAGATTTTCTGAAAAGTTAGCTGGTTTAGACACAAAATTTTTGGACAATTATTAACTGTTCTCCACAATTCCTTTGAACTTTTCTGTTTCAATGCTGAAGCTCTGAACTGTTCATCATGAAGTACTGGTGGTAATATCTGCAATAGAGGATAGGTGTACTTAGAGTTACACAAGGCTTACTTTGTTTTTCCATCTCTTCTTCCTTTCCATTAAGGTATATAAAATTGAAATAAGCTAATTTGATGACTTCACTTCGCTGTAAAGATGAAACACTTTGCTATGAACAAGAAAAGCATTTTAGTGTAATGAAGTCGAGATATGAAAGGAGTAGACAATGTCAGGGAAAACAGAAGAAAAAATTTGTAATAAGAATTGTATTGTGCTACTCATTTTAAATTTACATTTGGAAATAATGAGCACCATTTCAAAATGGAAGTATTAACAAGCATTTCATGTTGTTGACAATTTCTGACTAACAGAGAGACAAAAATTTCAGGAAATCTCAAGTTAAGAGACTGCTTGCTTTCTGATGCATTCTGTTCCTGCCATGCACAATTCACTCACATAGGAGTTACACCTATTAAAAATAAAGATGAGTGCAAATAAAACACAAAAAGTAAGTTTATCTTTGAACAGAAGGCAGGAACACACACAACTATGGAGTGCACACTTGAAAAGCTAAACAGAACATTATTGGAATAAGACTGAAAACAAATGCTTTCAGCAGCTTTTCCTGGGCAGGGCTGTCTTTTCTCCACAGATTTCTTTAATTTCCCCTTTGCTATTTGGCTTCTCTTTACTGTCCAAAAACTTACCTAATAATGAGAAAACAAATACCAGCCCTTAAAAAATGTGATCACATGCTTCCACATGGCTGTATATGAATTCACGAAACCAAATCCCGTCTGTTTCATGCTTGCAAATAAAGCATTGCTTTCCTGTGATCAGTTAATCTAGGAAACTCCGGTTATCAGTTCTGCTTCTTTGATTGCATGCAGACTAGAGTCTGGAGTACTCCAGCTAGTCTTGCAGTAGTAGTTGCTGAACCAGAAATTAGCTTGACTTTCAGCCTGTGATGCTAAATTAAAAAAAAACCAAACCCATCATCACTCCTGACATGGAAGACTACAATCAAAGACTAAGAGTAGTACGTAACCTTTCTCTACTTAAATATTAAAAATTGTCTGTTGATTTGTGTGGCTGGCATTGGTAATGCACAAGCCTCGTTTGGTTTTGGGGTAGGAAGTTCCTGATATGGGATTATGGGAGACCAAGAAAATGTGCATTAAACAGCATGGAAGCTCACCAGGCAGTAAAACTGGACTTTCAACAGCACGAGAATTACTTTTGTTGCATGTGGTTTGTCATTTCCCGTTCAGATCTCAGCAGGACTATTTCAAGAAAAGCCTTGTTAATGTTAATTATATTCTTTCAGTTTCAGTCAGAATCAAGTCTAAAGGGAACCCAAGTACAGGAAAGATAAAAGATTACCTAAAATTTCTGAACCCTGGAGAAAAAAAAAATCTGCATTTGGAATATATGAAGGTATGTACTGTTGGGGAAGTTTTCAAATCAAAAATTTATCACAACTTAAAGCTCATACATGCTCAGTTGTGGTCTCTACTGAACATACTCTGACAGCATGTATATGAAAATTGGCACTGTGGTTCATAATTATGATAATATCTTTTTTTAGAGCACTAACAACATTTTAAGTACTTCATAGAATTATACAGGAAAAAGATCCTCTGTCACAAACAATTTACAATTCCAATGGGAATAAGTTTGTTTTATACCAGCTGGGTTGACCATTTTGAGATGTTGCCCAGGCAGCAAAGTGTTTTTCATTAATCATGGGGTGTAAGCACCTGGCTAACTCTAAACTTCACTTTAAGTTAGTCATGTCTTTAAGTATTCTGCTGAAAACTAGCTCTCAAATACTTTGCTAAAGTATGCCTTCAGATTCAACTGTTATTTGTGTGGATGCCTCATGGTCCTTGCAAAAGAAATTAAAGGAAGAATCTGAATCTGGAGAATGTGATGTCTTAGGGACTGGATTTTGAAATGGAAATTAAAGTACTTTGACTGCTTTGTCGAGCTCTCTGAAATTTAGATTTTAAAGCAAGCTTTTTACATTTAAAAATAAGTTTTATTCAGATATTTAAAATAAATCTCCCAAGAGCTTAGTCTGCCTATAGAAATTATATTTAAAATACATACATATTTATATGTAGGACTTGTATTTGAAAGGAGAGCAGGCATTAGGAATAGTAATGCTTACTGCCAAAAGCTAAGTCTGTTAGAGCAATCATTTGGTCCACCAGAAATGCTCTACTGCAAACAGGGCTACTTTGTGTCTGTGGAAAACGAAGTGGCTGTATTGAAAAAAGCAGCAACTACTGAACAGCGTCTTCTCTGTATACTTTTTCCTAAACAAGTAAAATACCCGACAACATGTACAGCAAAGAAGCTTCAGAGAAAAGTGACAAAGGCTAGTCCAAGCCTGGCACAAAAAGGGACGGATGAAATAATTTCTAACGTGTTTTCTAGATGATCAGGTATACTGACAGATGAAGTAATTACTTTGCAATTTTGAGTATCTTACCTGAACTTTGGTTAGTTAAATGCTGGATGAAAATAGGCAGCATATTAGGTATTTGTGCACGGAGTGGAGAATATCTGGAGAATGACAATTATTTGTGCATTGTAACCAGAAGCTGCCCCAGACAGGTGCAGTTCCTGCTCTGCATGACTACAAAAGAAAATATTTTACACTCAAGCAGGAAGATCAGAAATGACAAGGGCATACAGACAGATGGAGCAGAAACACAAGTATTCCATAAATACAGTAGTAAGCATTGTAGAAGCATCTCTGAAATGTCCTTTGTGATATAAAGTGTCATTGTAGTTAGTCTGTGAAACAGGATGTGAACAAGTTGTTATTCCAAGTGTAGTCTCTCTAGAGGAACATATGTCTGAAGACATGACCTTGCTACTTGAACAAATCCTGGTCACAGACATTCTTGAATGTGTTGTTGGCTAAATATAGCTAAAACATTTTCCGAATTGTGACTAATTAGAGGAATATTCATTTGCTGAATGGAAGTGGACAGAGAAGACACTAAATGTTGAAATCTCTTCCCACAGTGGCCTGTGCCTTCTAACAGTTAATGGGCGCTAGGGAAGCACTTTTCAAATCTTACCTTTTCAGACATATTTGGATTTGGAAAGACGTGAAGAAAGCCCTGTGATATAGTTGCTGTGTTATAACACTGAGCTTCTAAAATTCAGCAGTATGTTTTTCTGTGGTGCAGCTAGCCAAGCATCTCGCTGCCAGGTTTCCATGATCTCCTAGGGTAAAATGGCAATCATTTAAGAGTTTGAGTCCTTGATACTATAACTAATAAGGAGCCACAGAACGCAGAGGGAGGGTAGATCCACAAAATGCACCTGTGGAGGAAAATGGAGAAGCTTCTGTATGCTCCAGCTTATACAGCAGAACTACTAAACTGGCTCTTTGTTTGGTCTTGACACAGTGCCTACTAGCATAGCAGTGCAGCCTTAAGGAATGTTTTAGCTATCACATGCATAAAAGCATCCAACCAAAAATATAATGAATGCTTGCAATTTATACATAATTCACACATTTGTATATATATGAGGGTATAGTCTATTTTTGTGACCAATTCACAGGCATGAATGCCTACATGTGTGCATGTGTATGTGCAGTTTTGATTTTCTGTTTATGAAAAAGGCACTGTGGGAGAATTTTATTAACAGATACTAAAATATGGGCCTCTCAGATGCTTCATACAAGTGTTCCACTTCATTTGTACTCAATGGGATGTTCAGAATGTAGGTATCTGACATAGCTCTTCACCATATATACACATTGATATGTTCAGCTTTCAAGGACAATAGGCATTATTTAAGAATTTAATTCTGCCTACTGATTTGGTTGAGTTTAGTGTCACCTAACTGTGTGATAATTACCAGGAGCTCAGAGCTTTCGGATATTCTTGCTTCTAACATCCATGAAATGCTTGCTTAGTTCCCCTCGTTTTCCCTAACTGAAAATTTTGGTTGTTCAGTTGTGGAAGCAGAAGGAGAAATGGTAGCACTCTGATCAAGAGTTTCTGAATAATTTGCTCCGTGATTCAGAGGAATGGTGTGAGGAATAATCAAGAGCCAGTACCAGCAGAGACAATGGGAACCTCTGCTGGATGTTAAGATACAGAAAACGTCAGGACAAAGACTGACGTTGTGGTATTGTTTCTGTTAATTGCACCTGAAATCCCAAATTTGTCCTTGTGATTTGTCCTACACATTAATTTTTTAACGAGGAGAAAAACCTTGAGCTGGCTTCAAAAACTAATTAAGAACTACATGAGCAGTTTGGGTATAGCCAAGCTAGACAGAAAATAGACATTTTCACCTATACACCACTGCATCTGGTGAGCTACTTCGAACAGTGCAGATCAAAAATCCTAAGACAAGGGAGTGAGAGCTGCTAATAAAATCATAATTTAGCAACAAAGAAGAGAGTATCACACTTTGCAATATAGCTTAATGGAAGAACACATCTGAACATACCATACCTGGGGAGGAACAACCCCATGCACCAGTACAGGCTCAGGGCTGACCTGCTGGAGAGCAACTCTGTGGAGAGGGACCTGGGTGTCCTGGTGGACGACAGGTTGACCATGAGCCAGCAGTGTGCCCTGGCTGCCAAGAAAGCTAACGGCATCCTGGGATGCATTAGGAGGAGTGTGGCCAGCAGGTCGAGGGAGGTTCTCCTCCCCCTCTACTCTGCCCTAGTCAGGCCCCATCTGGAGTACTCTGTCCAGTTCTGGGCTCCCCAGTTCAAGAAAGATGAGGAGCTACTGGAGAGAGTCCAGCGGAGGGCTACGAGGATGGTGAGGGGACTGGAGCATCTCTGCTATGAGGA
>Ga0065711_1026423_pt1 | contig 71966 bp, 45 predicted proteins | sample Hoacrofraction12_FD_59098 | JGI IMG/M metagenome (GOLD analysis project Ga0065711, IMG submission 59098) | Hoatzin crop microbial communities from Cojedes, Venezuela - Epithelial fraction 12 v2 (version 2) | ecosystem: Host-associated > Birds > Digestive system > Esophagus > Crop | place... | reverse complement strand
GGGGGGGGGGGGGGGGATCGTCTGCCCTGAAAATGCGCCACCTTTCCACTAGTTGGAGATGGATGTTGGGCTTGTAATGATGGGACTGCCAGTGGTGTTTTACTGGTAGAACCAGTTGTTCATCTCCTGTAACAGATTTTTTTCTTCACTCAGCTTCATGCCCTCAGTTTTTTTCGTGTCTGGGTTTCACAGAACCCTGTAGAAACTTCTCATGAGTGAAAGCAGGTGTAAAAATGAAAACTGAGATTTGTATGAGGAGGTGGGAGAAAATAATACTGCGTGTGTGTTGGTGAAACAAAAACCGAGTGAACAGAAGTCTTAAAAAATGCATAAAGAGCTGAAGAAGATGAAGTCCTAATAAAAATCAGATGAAGACAGCTTTTATGTCTATGAAGAACAGGCTAAAAGAAATAGACTGTTTTTATTACAAATACCTCAGCCATTACATAACATTCTAACTAAATGCTAATGAACTAGTCTGTTACAGATTGCAAAGACATATTAAAGGGAGAAGCCGTGGATTATTGATATTGTTGATGTTTTTATGTGTCTGACACCGTCTTGATTAACGGTAATATTATAGTGCAGAAACAACATTATGTATCTTCAATCCAAAGTGTGATGGTGGTAAGTTTTAGCTGATATGTGTTTGAAAATGTGGACTATGCTTTCAGGGGCTTACAGCATCAGAGACAGGAATTACTGCACTTTACATTCGAGTACCTCAAATGCATAAGTAGTGCCTGAAGAACAGTGGCATCACCCGGTGCCTAGTGACTGAGAGGTGTCTATTAAATAACTCTTTAAGTCAATGTATAACAGACTCCTAAGTGAAATGGTAGCTTCAGTTTTTAGTTGGTTGGTATATAAGATGTAGCTCATGATGCTCAGAGGTACCAAGTGATTTTTCATAGTAAAAGCAGCAGAGGCTCGGTTGCTTGGTTTTTTGCTGCACTGCTTGTTTAAGCTAGCTAATTAAACTTTGTCTGCTTAGAAAAGCAAATCTTTTCAGGCTGTCCTCATTACATCATGTAAATGGCCACAGCTTGTTTTAAAACTAATATTTTGTAAGCATGTGACCTTAATATTCCTAGATCTTAGTCTTTGTAAATTTTAACTTGCACTTTAAAAATGTGAATGTAGACTTAAACTATTACTCCTGCAAATACAATTTAAGTTATTCTTGGCAGAAGAAACATATTTAACCGAGTTGAATCTTCACATAAGGTGGAAGTGCAGGAACATCTTCATTTTGTTTGAGAAGCCAATGATTTTCTCCCAGTTTAAGGCTTGATATGCTTTAGGACTTCATATATTTCTTCAAGTTCAAAGTAACTGTATATTCCACTGAAGGACCTCACTATCTTTAGATCAATGCATTGATGCTTTAAATTATTGTGTTTACAGGGCTTGTTTTATAGTAGTGTTTAGGACAGTCTGTGCTTCCTGTGCAAGTGTATCTAGGTATATATATAGGTGCACAGCAGAAGTGTGCTAGTGGGGAGGAACAATAGCATTTTCTCTTGCCAATATGTATAAATAGTCTGTAGGAAAGGATGTGTTCTAGTGAGAAAAACTTTCCTCTGGCATGTAGTATAGCTACTTGGTTGATTTGCAGCAGTCACTTTGGTTAGGAGATATTTTTCATGTGACAAATCAAGCTATTGCTGTGGACAGAGCTTTGTAGTATGCACTTAGCTTTGGATAAAGAAAAGTTTATTGATAAGTATTTTGATAATATATTGAGCCTTCATAATTATTTACATACTGCGTCTTGAAAGCTGAGTATCAAGGGCCACATGGGATTTTTTTTTTTTTTCCAAAGCAGCATAAACAGAACCGAGAGCAACCAAAGATGTTAAAGTTCATCTGTAGCCATTTGGCAAATGCACATTAACTTCCATGGAAAATGGGTTCTGTAATGCAGAAAGGCAGATACATAAAGCTGGGTGTCCTGATAAGGCTTTTCTAATTTAGCTCCTTGTCTCTTTTTTCTTTTTTTCTTCTAAAAAAACATGAATGAATCCAGCATAAAGTGGAGGGCTGCAGTTGACCCTTACTGTAATTAACCAGTGTCATCCAGAACTGTTGTCACTGTGGTTTTCACAGCTGCATCTCTTACACGCTGAGCATTATTTCCATGAAGAAGGAAAAGGTCTCTGTTCAGGAAACTAGCGAGTCACAGGGAAAAAGATGTAACTGGAGATCCAGGGGATAACAGGCAGCAGGTAGGAGAGACGGTGAGTAGCCATCAGCTCTCTCAGCTGAACCACACTAAGGAGCAAATTCTACCACTTTTGTATGCACAGGATTGAAGGGGTTTTATTTATGCTGTCAATGGTGTTTTGTAAGCATTTGGCAACCCTGGTTCTCGCTGTCACAGTGGTGGTATCTTTGATAGCCTTAAAAGCAAATATGCTGTGACATCTCTTAATGCAGAGGAGAAATTATGATTATTTTTGATGTAGATAAAGCAGGCTAGGGATATGGTAGGAGTTACAGACAACACAGTTTTTGTATATTCAGCAAGGTGGGAAGTTTTGAATGTGGTGACAAGCACCTGAAGTCATTACATAACTGATTAGAGTAACTGGTTTTGAACTTTTTTTTTTTATCATGCTACTGTTGTACGGATCTCTGTATAAAAATATTCAGTAGATTCCTGCTGTTGATGATTGTGCTTCCATCTTCAGGTTGGACCCTTCCATAAGAGAATTGCCTTGGGAAGGTGAACAGAAAAAAGTTCGAAAAAATAGCTAGGGAAGAGGGAATTCACTGTGACACATCTGTTTCAAAGAGGAATCAAAATCCATAAGGATGTAGCCCTAGAGTGGTTCTTGGGCACTTCCAAAATATTCTGAAAGAGCTCATGAACAGAAGAACTTGTCTGAACATTATTTCAGAGGAACATCTGACTGATTTCTGAAGCATAAAACCTGAGATGTAACTAGTCATGTTACTTAAGGTCTGATTTATGAAATAGGGGTGTTGGAAAAACAAGTTTTGCATAAAAACCTCTACTTATTTGCAGGTGAGCTCAGGGATACTTTAAAGGTGCAGAAAGGTATAATGTGGAGAGAAATCCTCTGCCTGCAGTGAGTTGTGGTTCCTTGGGAAGAACGCTGAAACTAAATGTCACTTACTCTGTCAAGGAATGTTAATTATTACAGTGGGGCTTGGAAATTGTGATAAAGGAGCAGGACGTGGAAGTCCTTGAAAAAGATTCTTTGAGTTATTCACAGCAAGAAATAGCTTTAAATTTGTCTCTTAATCTGTCCTGCCCTCTTCCACTGTCCAGTTCAACATGGGTTGGGTGGGGAGGGATAGAAATACGCCACGAGTTTGAATGGCATTGTTTCAGAGTGTGTAATAAAGTGCAAGGGCTTTTGCAGTAAGAGTATTAAAACAAAACGGAAAAGTGAATCAGTGGAGAGATGGGTAGTTTTAAATGGCTGCAACTTCTGCTGCTCATCTGTCAGGAATCTGGTCTGTTTTTATGTACCTATTGATGGTCTTTCATCAGCTTCCTAAAAGGAAGTGTTTTACACCAAACACTGTGACCGGCTTGAGGAGTCAACTCTTGTTCAACTCAGCTGTTGTTTCTGGTAACTTATCCCAGACAGCTGCCTGCAGAGAAACAGATCCTGAGTGCTGCAGCCTGCATCTGGAGTCAGATCTGCTGAAGTACAGCCGGAAGGGAACCACAGCTCTCTGTTGTTCTATGTGTTTAGAAATAAAAGAAAATCCAGTAAGATGTGGAGACTTGTTGCTCATACCTTTTTTGCTGTAAGGTGCAAGCAACTCTGTTTCCTTTACTCTTGCGAATGGATCCTCAAAGCCATCATCGTCACCAGCTCAGATTATTCTTTCCATGCAATTAAATCTACATGTAGCAAGTGCAGAGAAGTGCTGACCATTTGAATATTTTCAGCACTCTCATTTGCATGCACATGGGGATCTCTGTATGCCATCAGTTGTGTACCTTCTTTTGTGGCTCCACTGTGGACTTCCCAGTTGTTCCCCTGTTCTCAGCCTGACAGAACAACCGCTACTGAGGATACTACCAAGGAGGAGACTCCCTTACGTCGCTGTTTGTATGCTTGGGGACAGTGGACATGCTAGGATTTTTACCTGTCCAAGCTTCTGCCAGATGGCGTGATGGAGTTGAGCAAGAAACAAGGTGATACTTGTGACAGCATGCTAAGTGCCTTTGTAATTTTTTTTTAAGGGACTGTTTGTGATCTTAAACATTCACAGAGGCCTTTACAGAGAGCTGCTGTGGTCAGGATAAACTGAACTAACTTGGTTGGTAAGAAGCCTGGTGAAGAGTTGCAAAACTTTTTCAGTTAAAAAAGAACTCTGATAGGTAAGAGGTCACATCAGTGTTCTCTATTCAGAGAACAGTGCTGCGTATAAACCTACTATTTGAATACTGTACTTTGATAGCAGGTACACGGCTTATTTCTGCAAGAATTTGCTTTAATTTATTCCCTTATCTTTTTCTCAAATAGGCAGTGATTCAGTTTTGAGGGCTTTGAAGTTTTCTCATTCTTCTAAATAATGGAAATTTCTTTAATAAATGCTTTTGCAAATCTTGAAAATAAAAATCTCATTTGGCATCTGCAAGTTGAAAAGCTAATTGGGTGAAAGCACTTACATTGTTCTGTTCCCAGAAGTAAGAAGAATGCATCTCATTATGATTCTCTCTTTAATTGTATAGAAATGTTCTTTTTTTTTTCTTCTGGCGTTGGCATCCTTCCAGCACTTCAAAACTCCTGCCACAATTAAAAATTTACAGTTTTAAAAAGTTTCTTAACCAACTACATGAAACTGAAATATCAAATACCTGTCTGGCAAAAAATTTGCTCTAATGCTTAGTGACAAAGAAATAAAGACTTGTAAAGATATTGTCAGGCTAAGAAGGAACAAAATAGCCTGCCTTAAAATTGAGCTGCAAAGAAGTTTTTGATCTTACATTTTCAGAAATGAATACATTTTTAGTTGAAATATATTCAGTAATCTTGCAAAACATCTAAATTATTGTAATTTATGTTTGAGGATTATCAGAACATGGCAAGAATAGCTGTGTTGTGTTAGTGCATTAGCTTTATGGTGTGCTAGTTCTGACTTACGTGCGGCACGCACTGTCAGTCTCTTTACTAGAATATTTTGAAAAATCCTTTTTGGCAAAGAAGCTGTTTAAATGTACTTTGATAACTTGAAAATGGGCTGGTACTTGAAGGAATGCTTCTAATACATTACAGTTAGTAGTAGTTATTAGTCTTTGTCATTTTTACTTGAGCTGTGGTGGTGGTATTAAGTTTCTTTCCACCCGTCTGGTTTGTGTAGAACAAATGAGTAAATGAGCTGAACATTTGTCATACCAGTGAAGGCTGTAGTATATCTTACGTGGTCATTATACCCCACTGGTGAAATTTTAGTCTAGTAACTGTGTTCTTCTCATGTGATCTAGATTGTAGTCTTTTCAGGCTCTGGAAGCTTTTCGTTCATGCGTCAATGAGAAACAAGATTGGTTTTGCATTGCTGCTTTTTTGTGTCTCAACATAAACTGGGGATTGCTCTGAAAAGAATTGTAAGCTCATTCCGCTAGCCTGTCAGTCATTACTATTTGAGTTTGCCAGCAGACTTCCAGAGAACTATTTCTTCAAGCATGAGTCCACATTTACTTTAGTCATCAGTGAGAAGCTATCTGGGACAAATGCAACCTTCCAAAACTGTGACTGTAAGGACAGATGCAAGATATGCTGGATCAGTGTTGAGGTTGGTGTGTTTATACCAAGATCATTCTGGTCCATTCCACCAGAGGTGAATGCTGAACCCAGTGTGCATTTGGTCTATGGCACATACAGGGTTTCTGATTCTCATAGTTTTATGGTGCCTGTGACACATGCAACTATGGGGTACAGTTTCAGCCTTTAAGTCTGTTCTCTTTGTTATTTGGCTTTATGCAAATTCCATTAGTATGTTAGCCTAAAGAACTGTCCCTCGTGTTGCGAAGAAGTTTGGAAAAGTGACCGAAGTAATTTTTCTAATCTGAGAGCCAAATTAAAGTCATTTCTGTCTAGGTCTTTTAAGTCAGTCATAAATTTTTTTGGCTATGCAGATTAGAGACGTAAGGCTGTGTCTGGACATTGCGTGTTTCACTTCTTGAAGGTACTTGGATGCTGGACTAAGTTCAGGAGAGGATTTCTGTAGGAGTATAGTATGCCTAAAGGTTGTGCTGCTGGAGATGGCAGATGTTGGATTTTCAGTTCAGAATTATGATGTACGTATTCTCAGCAGAATGGCTTTTTGGGAGCTTGTGCATTTAGTTTACTATGAGCTGCATAGTGATTCTTGAATTTACTCAACTGTACTCCAGGTGTTCGGAGGGGGGAGTACGTTTGGCTTTGAGTGGTGGAACATGGAGGTGCAGTGATAAGTCTAATGATGTTCAAGACTTGGAAGCTTATAACTCTCTGGTGGTACTTGTAACTTTTTTCGTTATCTAACTTCTGGCAACTTAAATAATTACATTCTACTACTGTTTTCTTCTGAAATTCTGAAAATGGTGTTTAATGGCACAAGAAAGAGGGGGGAGCTTTGGAGCTGTAATTTTGTCATCTGTATTTAGGTTGAAGGTAGAAGATGCATTCAGGGGAGTTTCTTAATGTGACCTTGGCGTGACTTTGATACTTTTAAAAAATGATTTCTAGTTTAATGGTAAACTTACCTTTAAAATGCAAAGCTATTGTCCTTGCTTTACAGAGGATGTAAATTTACTAGAAGACTGGCTAGAAAGAATGAAAACGTTGATGTAGTTAGTGACATAGGGGCAGTAGTCTGAGGGAACGTTTTTCCCTGGTGGGAAGAAGGGTAAGGGTTGGTTACTAGTTGGTCCTGACCCCCCTTTGAGTCACCTGTTACCTGTTGCTGGTTAGTAGGGGTGTGTGCTCTAGGCATCATTTGCTGCCTCTTGCTTGGGAGCAGATGTTGATTTCTTAGGTCTCCTTAGAAATTTTGTTTGTTGTCTGGCAAGCTGCAGTGCTACCTCTTGAGCTTGTTTGTCTCTTAGTAGCTACAAAGTATAAGTTAAATATGTTGCTGGTTCCTGGTGCGCCTCCGAATGGTAACAGTGAAACTACCTTTAAAAAGTTACTAGCCACTCTGCTAATTTGAGGCACCGGGTATTTGAGCTCAAATCATACTGTGTGGCAGTTTAATTCTCGTTGCCTGTAGCAGGAGATAGATGCCTGAATAGATTCAAAAGACATGGGTTTAGTCTGAAATTTAATTTTGGTTCATCAGCCTGTTCCAGTGAGAGAGGTAATCCTAGTGCTTTGTCCTTCCAGTTTTTTTCTTTTGAAAAGAGATTTTTTTTTTAATTATTTGAACCATTTCTTTACTATCTTTATTCTGCCTGATGTGATAAGGATTTAAAGACCTGCACTGGGTTTAATCACAACCAAAAGAATTCTGTACAGGGCTTTGGAGAGAAGCTTACTTGTAGTTTCAAGAGAATTTGCTTTCCTGGAGTATTGTGGCTGTCTCTTTACAAACACAACAAAAAAGTGTTTTTAAAAAAAAAGTTAGTCATTGTTTTGTCATATTTTAGTATCTTAACCTTTAAAACATGCTCTCTTTATACATCTCAAAAACTTGGCTTTTTGTTCTTTGATAACTTGTAACATGCCTGCTGTAGCCAGTCTTACATTTATTTTAAATATTTCATCAATAGCACTTTGTACGCTTTAGATTTGAATCTCCTCTTGTGATAAAACTGGATTTGTATCTCAAATATGGAAGAATCTGCAGCTGGAGGAGTACTGAAAAAGGCTAATTATAAAGCTGAAGTAGACAGGTATTGCATCTTCTGTACATACAACAGTTGAGAACTGAATAAACTTCTTTGAGAGGTGCTTACTAATCCCAGCATTTTGTTCATAGGAATAGCTGCATTTATGCTCAAATGCCTCTTTACATTACCTCCTTCCTTCCTTGTAAAAGACAAAAGTGAGTATAAGAGCTGTGTTTATGAACGGCTTCCCTTATACAGTAAAACGTAGGATACTGGAATTGGGCCACTGGTGTAAAACATGAGACGCACATACATAAACATTGACAGCCTTGAATCCCTGGGTAACAGTATTGCCTTAAGTAATATTTAGGTAGCATTTGTCAAAATATTAAACAACTTTATATGATAGTCTGAATATAAACATGCATAAACAATTATCTTCAAATTAAATAAAATTAAATCTGGCCTTTCTTTTCCCAGAGTTCTTAACTAGCTGAACTGGCATCGTCTGCCTGTGAGGGGAGGGGACCATAACCTCTCTGTTACCTGAGGTCACTTCAGAAGGAGATGATTTTGTAAACAGTGCAGGTATCAGAAATTACCTTAGCTAAAAGTAAGGAGCTGTGGCACATGAAAACATTCAGTGCATTTTAGACAGTGTTATTGCCAGTGTGAATTTATCCTGTCTTTGGTCTGTTTGATCCCTTGTTGTGTGGGCACATTTAGAAAGACATGCTAGTCATGATTGATCCTATGGATCAAGCTTCTTTTGACGGGGCTGTTCCACAGGAATGTGATTTCTGTGCATGTTAAGTGAAATATTCATGCACGTATAGTTAAATATATAGTCAAATCTGTGGGTAGAGACCTTTTATCTGTGTGGTTTTTTACTCCAGCCAGCTGCTCTTAACTTGTTTTTCTTTTTGTTCTCAAGAATGCATAGGGGGGGAAAATTAATAGAACTGACAGATTTTTATAGTCTATGGTAATGTTTTTCTGCAGCAGGATGTGTCCTAAAAGTTTATTTAAAAATTGTTAGTCACTGTTATTGGTGCTGTCTTAGGCTTGAGAGACTCCTAATAAAAGTGCCCTGAGACCTGTGATTTGTTGCTGGTTGTCCTGTTGGAAGGCCATATTCTAGGTGACTAGTATTTCTGACTGAAGACAATTTGGCAAGCATCCTTCCGGTCTTTCCAAGGCAGCAAAATATTTGCTTGCTCTATAGATTGCTGGTTTAAGCTAACATATGCTTTGCGGTAAAGTTAGTTTCTATGTAGACTTTTTGTGGGTGGCTAATTTTGGTTGGTTTTCATTACTTAGCTTACTAGCTCTATTTAGACTGTTAGGTGTATTTTGGAACGATGCAGAATTATTTGTGGATGCTCATTTCGGGCATCCACAGACTGCTTTTTTATAAGATTCATCTGTGGGATAATGTCTTCAAATGGCTACCTTCTGGCATGATCTGTTTTCCACCTGACATCTAGTTATGATACTGTTTTGGAAAAACTTTCTTAGGCTTTAAAGGTGAGTAATTTGAAGAATGATAGAACTAGCAAAGCCTGCTTTGCTGCAGCTTTGTCTCATGACAGTGTGCTTTGTTTCTAAGGAGCAAAACTCATTTTGATTTTCCGTTTGGTGGCCATTAATGATTCTCCTCTATAGATTGTCTGGTCCCTCAGGGATCAGCCTGTGCTACAGTTTTTCCTCTGAGGTGATGGATGCAGAAAAGGTGGTGATTAAAAAGTTTCTTTTCCTACTCAGCCGCCTACCTTAACAGAATGTGTAGAATCAATGCAATCTTTTCATTTTGTGCCCTCTTTCAAACTCTGCTGAAAACCAGTGAGCCCAAAATCTAGAGATGGGGAAGAAATATGGAGATGGAAATGTGTATTAGCCTGGCTTTCTAAGGAGATAAAGCTTAGTATAGGTCTTGTTCAAGAGAGAGTTGTTGTGAGATGTACCCAGAACTCTGTGAAGATCTAGAGAGCTTCTATTCTCGTAGATCATAGAGCAATGTCTGAGGTACATGAAGCTCAGAAGTCCCCAAAATCTCTACCGCAATTTTCAGCCTGCTTAGCAACAACCTACTTGACAATGAACCCTGCTGCAAATTGCTCTTGGCAGGTGGAGGGAAATCCTGACCTAAGAAGCTTTTTTATTAGATACTTTGACTTGACAGATTTTTGCTACTTGTGTGTTACTGGAGGTTTTTGAAGCTTGTTTTCATGTCATATGAAGCTGACCAGTGCTGAAGCTATTAAGAATTCTTAATAGTGGGATAAATGACCAAAACATTTGGTGTTTTTTTTAATAAAAATTGGACCTGAAGACCTCAGTCCCAGCACGATGCTTTGGGCACTAGAAAGTTGTGAATATAAGATTATCAATAAGAAATTGTTTGTTAGTGTCTATTGTTTATAAACATCTGTGTCAGAGAAGTGAAGTAAATATGTTTAATGGTATTTGTTATTTATTTGTTATTTGTGTGCAACCGTCTCTGTTCAAAGCCATGTATTCTATAATTACACAATATTTTTGAGTGTTGATTTACAATAGCGGGGTTCCTTGATAATAAGTTGGAAATAAAGCATGAAGAAGGCTTTTTTGGGTTCCAGGTACATTGAAGCCGGTATCCTATGTTTCTCTGTTTTAAATTCATTTTGTATTTCTGTGAATGATCTAAATTAGTCTCTCTTCTGACGATCACACTGTTATTTTTCAGAATTTAATATCTAGCTGCAGATTATGTTTAGGTTTTACAGTTAGGAGGCCACTTCTTCACTGAAGTTCTAGAATTTAAATATGCCAGACTTACAGTTGAAATGAAACCTTTCCTTTCCAGCTGAAATTTTTAATGCCACATTATTTATCTGAGGTTTTGAGTGCAATGGTCTTTTGAAATAAATAACACTGAATTTGGGAACATCTGCCTCTAACATCAATCAAGCATGTGGCAAAAAAGCTTCATTTTTTTTCAGATGTATTATTTAGTTCCAGAACTTAACTGGAACCACGCTCTTCAGTGTGCCAAAAACAAAGCTATTTTAAGAAAAGTGGAGTTATGGCTGGATACAAATGACAAATTTGTATAACTTTTTTGCCCCTTAGTCAGTTTCTTTAGTGTGCTTAGAATAGTGTATGAAGTCTTTCTGGATTTGTTTCTGGTTTTCTGTTTTGAGGGAGGTGCTGATGTGTCCCAGTTTTGAATAAACTTTCATGTAGTGTCTTTTATGACGTTTCCCCTCCCCCTCTACTCTGCCCTGGTGAGGCCCCATCTGCAGTGCTGTGTCCAGTTCTGGGCTTCCCAGTTCAAGAAACATGACGAGCTACTGGAGAGAGTCCAGCGGAGGCCTACGAGGATGATGAGGGGACTGGAGCATCTCTCCTACGAGGAGAGGCTGAGAGAGCTGGCCTTGTTTAGCCTGGAGAAGGCTGAGAGGGGACCTTATAAATGGTTATAAATTTTTTGAGGGTGGGTGTCAGGAGTATGGGGCCAGACTCTTTTCAGTGGTGCCCAGCAACAAACTGAAGCGTAGGAATTTCCGTCTGAAGACGAGGAAGAACTTTACTTTGCAGATGACGGAGCCCTGGAACAGGCTGCCCAAGAGAGGGATTGTGGAGTCTCCTTCTCTGGAGATATTGATACCCCGCCTGGACAAGGTCCTGTGCAGCTTGCGCTAGGGGAGCCTGCTTTGGCAGCAGGGTTGAACTACATGATCAACAGAGGTCCCTTCCAACCCCTACCATTCTGTGATTCTGTCATATTAATTGGAAGACCATAACATAGAGATTACAGTTATTTCTCATGGCAATAGTAAGAGTTGATCTGCCCCCACTAGAAACTGTGGATAAAGGACCTAACTTTCTACCTGAGCCTTTACACAGCTCTTCCCCTTTCCATGCTCGTCTGTACGTCTTCACCAAGACAACAAAATATCATAGCTTACACAGAATGTTGTTCTGTTCACACATGTATGTAAAACTGTTTTTCCGTATGTAGAATAAAACTACAAAATACTGAAATGGACGTGGTGGGAGAGAGGGAAGGAAACCAGAAGAGAATCGCTGAGTTAAGTTGTTAGATGTTTTAAACTTCTTAACACTCCAGTCCCCAAAAGTGACCTCAAAATATGTAATACTTTCATCCTTATTTAATCACATAAGAACTTTTTTCTGAGGTGGAGGTAAGATCTTCTATAGTCTGCGGTTGGTCCTAATGGAGCACTAGTCAAAGTTTACAGACATTCAAACTAGTATTTTACATTCTAAACAAGTTGTCTTGAGGAATTCTGAAATAATTAGGAGAGCTAGGAACTCAGTGGAAAAGGTCTATGTGTTATGTATATGGTTTTTGTGCTTGCCGGGTTTTTATTATTGCTTTAGAAATACAATTCTGCAGTCTAGAATGTACTGCATTCTGTTTTCTCTTCTACCAGCTGTAAGTATCTAAGAGGTACGAGTAAATATTCCTTAACAGAGACCAGGATATGTAGAAATAATGGCAGCTACTTACCGGGCTAATTTCTGTACGCATGCTTCTGAGTTCGTTGCAGGAGCTAAGTAAGCCAACCAGTTGCTGTCTGGAAAAATAGTCTAGTGCAAAAATTACAGTAATAATTTTAACCTTAAAATCTTAAGGGCACAGTGAAGGTCAGTTAACTTATTTGGTAACATTACAGAGTGGCTGAAAGGTAATCTTTGCTCCAGAGTTTTGGGAGCATTGTGCCTTCTCTAATTATGCATAAGAGTAACTGTAGTCATTCAAAATGAACTGCTGACTTGCTTAAATTTCTTAATAGTGCAGTGAAACCTGTCAGCTGCTGGTATTGCTTGTACTATTGCCTGTCCTTCTGTTTGCTATCATGGTAGTTACTTAGTTCTGATAAGTAGTTCCGACTTACACGGCTGTCTCATGTTCTTACTCGTATGACAGTGAGTCTAAACCTAGCGGAGAGCAGCACTTTGCTTTTAAGGATTTGACTAATAAGAGTTCAGACTAACAGCTACCTTACTGATAATAACAAAAGATATGAATATTAGGGCAAATTGGGAATCACTTGCTGAGTCTAGTACTTGCCAACCTATTGTATGCAGAAATTAAACATGTCCTATGTTCAAAAGCCTTGTACCTGTGCTACAGGAGGAATGATTCCAGTGTTCCTGTGTAGGAATATAGCATATACAAGCAAAGTCTTGAGTGAAAAGGCAAAGGTCTCAAAGCTGGATACAGCTTGAAATTTCATTTCATATGGCTCGCACCCATGCAATTATCTCGTTACAACTGTTAGGTGGCACTGGGTGCTTGTTTAATGTATGACCTGACAGGTATGTTTGTAGGCGGCCAGATGGGCTCTTCAGAGGAAGGATTTGTGATCCCTGGATTGAGTACCTGGTCTAAAGTCTAATTTTGCAAGTGTATCTTCTTTGGCGACCAGTATCAGGTCTAAACTTAGTTAAATATGAATGTATTGACTGGCCTAATATAAAAGAGCACTGTTTGCAGGGCTCAATTTGTTTTCTGCAAGTCAGATTACTGAGGAGTGTGCAATTTTAATAAATTTAAAATATTCTGTTTCTTTGTAGTGCAGCTTTGGAAAAAACTTGTCAAACGGTATGAATTTTAATACTGTAAAAGGCACAGAGCTCAGCTGTAATGAACAGACCAATTTTTGTAAATTTGACATTAAAAAGCATTATTGGGGAAAATGGTCACCGCCTCCTTAAGCTGTCAAATGTTCTAGAAAGAATGTTGTTACAATTAAGATTTGTCCAAGTATGAATTCTGTCTTACTCTGAAGAAGAGTGTTGTGGTTAAGATTTTTCATGTTTGACCTCTACCAGAGGTACAGGCTTTAGAAAGTATGACAAAAACTCAACTTTATCTTAAACTGTCCTCAAAGTGCTTTCTGCTCTGCCTGCACCTGTTAGGGCTTCTCCGCTTTTGTGAAATGGGGGCCAAGAAATCACCGGAGTCGTTATCTTTTTTTTCTGTTTTTTTCTTTTCTTTTTTTTTTTTCCCCTTGTTTGCCAAGTTCTAGGTTATTTACCATTGTGAAGCTACTTTTGTTTATGAAATCTGGGGCTGGGATGAGTCTTGGGCTGAAAATTAAAACTGAGTGTGAGTTGTTCTCGCTGGAAAAGAGCATGTGAGCATGGCTAAGTATCAAGTAATTATAGTGTATTACATGATACGGTTTTATGCACACCTGAAAGCTTGTTTGCCACCCATGCGCTCCTGGTAATTATCTGCCCAATACCTTCTCCTCTTTTTGATGCTCCAGGATGATTGTGGTAGAAGCTTTATCATAAATACAAGTCTGGCGTAAGAGAGTAACAGGAGAACTGAAGGGAAAGAATCTGCAACGTTCTTTCACAGACGTTTTACTGAAGACCTTATGATAAAGTGCATTTCATTATAGAAGAGGCTAAGGCAAGGCCTAATGTCTGATTTAGACTGCAGCTTGATAAACTGGTCTGCCTGGATTCACATCTCCAGACTGGCTGAAAGCGGTTGCATGGCCATGAATAATAATAATGGGGAAAGCTTGACGTGTTGAATTGCAAATAAGTATTTCAGCAGCTGTGAACAGTGAATGGTTGCTTGAAATCTGCTTGACTGATAGCTCCAAAGATAAGCTTGTCTACATTCCTGTGTCAGGCGATCTGGTGTTGGTTTTTGTGGGTTTTTTTCCTTCCTTATACCTGTTAGGGTGTTTGAGTAGTAAGCTGTGGCTCCCAGTGAAAGCTTGCACCCTTGACATGTAGTTTTTTTAATAGATTAGGGGTGGCCTAACAGCCATATCTGAGGTCTGTGTTGCATGGTCCACTTGGTGGGCTGGGTTCACCCTGCTTCCACCCTGTATTTCATGTTTTTAGATGATGTGAGAAATGGCTGTTGGTACAACACATGCAGTCGAAATGGCCAAATGCAGACCAATCTGGCAAAATAATCCAGGAGTTGCTTTCTCCTTTTGAGAGTGGAGGATGTTTCTCAGCCATGTATTGTGGCCCTGTAGGAAGCTGAGGAACATCCCCTTGCAACAGTCTGCATGGATTGGAATAGAATAGCACCTGGCCCAACTCTTGCTGAAGCTGGACTGTCCCGAGGTTGTTTGGCATCTTCATTTCTTAGTCTTTTCAGTCACGGCTTGTAAATGGAGGTAAAAGGCAGAGGAGAATGGGAATGTTATCATTCCTGTGTAAATGAAACTTCCCTGATCTTTTGATATTGCTTAGCGTTTGGCGTGACCAAAGTGTGTTATTCTTTGGACTGCTTGCCCGTGCAGGCTCTGCTTGATACACGAGTGCCTTGCAGCTGAATGGAGTTCGCTTTTAAGGTGCTCTGAGTTTGACCAGGGAGTTCATTGATCACCTAAGAGATTCAGCAGGGTGTACAGCTCTGTCTTGCTTATTGCTGTCTGCTCTTGGAATGAAACAGAAGAGTGTTTGAGCATACAAAACTATTCTGGAATTCATATGGAAAGATATAAAAAAATCTTACTGTAAGGGGGGTAGCAGGGGTTTTGGGTGTTGTTAAGATAAATCAACTATATAATGTTCTATCTAAGTGAATGTTTACTCATGTTCCTGCCTGATGATGAGCAGCAAGTCTGTCGAGTTCCTTCTAAGAACTTCAAGTGGAATATGTGTGATAATTACCAGGTTCTTTTTCTCAAGGCCTGCAATCCTGGGCAAAGGGGAGAGGAGAGGGATGACCTGCTGGTCCTGCAATTTACTGCTGCAAGCAGAGCAGTGTAACTCTTGGTTTAAGGAATTCTTCACCCTCCATATCAGAACATATTCTGTTCCTAGTTTTGATAAAGAAAACTTCTGACTTGCTGTCTTTAATTTATCTAGCTGCTGAGTTCGTGATGATTTTAGTGTGGGGGGGGTGAAATTCCAGAAATACTGTACCACAGTTAATGGTATCTCAGTGCTTGGCTGCAGGACTGGGTGAAGTTGTTCAGCTTCGCTGGTGGGGTACTAGTTGCTGGTGGAAAATTTGCATACTTTTTTTATTTAGTGAGATCATAGACAATATTTACCACTCTTGCAGGGTTTGCTGTGAATTAAATACTAACCCTTCTTATTTTGTGATACTCAAATTATGGAGATGGAAATACTTTAAAAATACATAGTGTTACATAAGGCTTGGGGTTCCTGGGGCTGAAGTATTCTATGACATCTCCAGTATGCTTAAATGAAGCAGTGCGAACAGTGTTAAATATGCTGTCCACTTTTGTTATATGAATTCTGTCTTAAATGTTGGCTTGTATTCAAATTGTTTTACTTTTCTGGTGTGGGTTTGTTATTTTTCAGGCAAATTTTGAGGGGTGAGCAGGAGGTACCAGACTCGATGAGTTTCAAGCGAAATGTCGGAAAAGTCAGGCCAGAGTACAAAAGCAAAGGATGGAAAAACAAAGTATGCAACACTCAGTCTGTTTAATACTTACAAGGGAAAGTCACTGGAAACTCAGAAAACCACAGGTGAGTAAACTGACTTTAGTTTTGCCTTCTGTTTCATCATGACTGTAGTACTAATTAAGAGTCCAAAGTATATGAGCACTTAACCACAGCGAGATTTTTGAACTGGTTGATTCAACAGTTAAGTGGAGGAATTCTGGAAAGCTATCTTGATTATAGTTTCTGATTAGCTGTAAACAAGAGTATCAGGTCAGGGAGACAGCGTTTGCAGTCTAGTAGGAAGTAGAATGTAGGTAAGTAAAAACTGTTGTATAGCTGCAGTCTCCGTTTTTTGTCAGTGTATGACAGGCCATTTCCCAGCTGTGCTTTTTACCATATTTCAGGAAAAGTTTGTCTTACTGGAGGTGTTTGATTAACAGACCAGGTGCTTTGTCTGTTTTACAGACAAACACTAGGTGAAGCTGATACTGAAGTTTCAGATAAGGCCACTGTGTGCCTGCTTTTTCATGATTGATTGGATTGAGAATGAGGAGGGGAGTGACACCCTGAAGGCTTTGAATTTGATTTGACATACTTGCCTAAATTGAGGGGGTGAAAGAGGGGAAGTGTGTTCAAACTTTGTTAAAGTTTGCCACAATATTATTTTTAGAGGTTGAAACTGAGATGTTTGTAAAGATACAACATGCCTAGGGCAGTAACTTGTAGTTGTTCACCCAAGTTGGTTAGTTGGTAGATTGAATATCCTGCGTAGTGCATTAGCTTCATACTGCCTTTTCATAGTTGTGGTCTGGAGTAAATGCAGTTTGTAGGTATGTTTTTGAAAGAGCAGCATCTGCCACCTGAAACTGGCAGCAAAAAAAGAAATGGGCTGGACCCATGTCGGTATTCCTGGACTCGTCAAGGTATGTTAAACCCCAAAAGGAGCAAGAGAATGATGCTTGACAATATGTTACATTATATTAAGACATCAGCATCACATTTCAAATAGCTCCTCTACCTTTCTGTCAAGGAGCATTGTGTATAAAGGCTGCATACAGCCTTTTTAATCTCTTGAATAGGCTAACCATAATGTCTCGCTATTCGAAAAATACTCAAGTTCTCCCAAATCAACTATTTCTAATTCCTTTTTTATTTAAATTATGAAGAAATTTGAATTTCCAGTTCTTGTACTCTTGAATTTTTCTGAACTTCTTGCAAAACATTTTTATTGATTTATGTAGCTTTGCATGAACACTGCCTGCTAAACAGCATTGTTAACTTGCACTTTCTGTTCTGGGATGCAGTTGCCGCACGCCATGGATTACAGAGTCTTGGAAAAGTTGCTATTTCAAGGAGGATGCCTCCCCCAGCTAACCTCCCCAGTCTCAAAGCAGAGAACAAAGGCAATGACCCTAACGTGAACATTGTGCCTAAAGATGGCACAGGGTGGGCTTCAAAACAAGAACAGCATGAAGAAGAAAAGTAAGTGACCAAGGGGATCTGGGTTGTTTTTCTGTGCCATTTCTCTCACGTTTTCCCAAAACTAGGGGTGGGCAGGGCCTGGGAAGAAATTGGGTGGATTAGGCTGTCCTCAGGATAGCTACCAGAGAGGAAATAGCACCATTACTAATTTTTGTGAGGACGAATCTGGCTGTTTGGGGGGATAGTTTAAAAAAAAAAAAAAAAGGGCACAACACCCACCCCCAAAAAAATCGCCACACTGAAGTTGAAAGCAGTATGCTTATAAATTCTGTATAAGGGGATGAGTGTTTCCTTTAGCCACCTGTAGCATGTTTTTGTAAGATCAGTGTAATCACCTTAAAACTCTCTTGAAACTCTAGGAGGATCACTTAGGTCCTTAGCTAAATTAAATAGCTTGCAAATTCATGAGAATGTGCAAAAATCTGTTTCCTTCAGTGTGATTGTGTTGATACATGGCAGAGAAAGCTCAAAAATTCTTGGTTTGTATACGTTTGGTTGAATCTCTGCTTTATTTTCCCAACGGTTCTTAGTAGTTGCACTTTTAATTTGTTAGTATACCATAAATTCTGCAGACTCAGAAAAATTTTTTATCTTAAACTTTACACTATTGTTTCCCACTCCCCCAGTATGCAATACAAGAAAATAGAAGTGATGATGATGTTGTTGCGCTGCTGTATATTGTGTATAGTATTATTCCCCATGCTCAGTACAGTTTCATCTGCTAAGCTAGTTTCATACTTGTACTGGAGGTCAGCTAACGAAAATAGAGACCAAAACTTCATTATCTAATTTGAAAGTATTTCAAAGCAAATTTTTTGCCATGTAAGCTCAAAATAGTACATTGTTCTCTCTACAAAAGTAGCAGTAGGATTTATGTATTTAGTCTTTGATGTATAAACTGTTCTGAAAAACACTTAAAGATAGAGGCACTGATTTTGTCACTAGCACTTCTGAGAGCAAAAGATGATTAAAGGTTTTCTTCCCCTTCTTGCTGTCCCTTTATTTCTCCTTGTATACTTTCCTACATTTAAGTATCAGTTTTTGACATCTCTCTGAAAAGCTGTTAGTCTTCAGGAGTATAGTGTCGTGTTTAGCTTTTTAGTTTAAGCTTATGAAACTATGAGTTTAGAACTTTCTGCCTGGTGTTTTGTGTGGTGATTCAACAACATTGTTGTGTACTTCAAGGTGACTTACACTTTGTCTGATTAAATCTGTGTTGAGACAGTAGCTTGTTTGACTAACACATGCTTTATCTGCGTCTTTGTCTGCCTTTCCATAGCCTGCTGCATGTGTTAGGAGTATATTCCAGTAGTTGATGTTGAGTTTAAAAATAAATTGCAGTCCACTATCCGCAACTGGAAGGTGTTTGCCTTTGTATTTTCATAATCATTATTCTGATAAAGGCCTCAAAGACCACATACAAGTAAAACTGGTATGGGGGAGGGATTCGTTCCCAGGAAGAGGTATGTATGCCCAGGCCATGAGTAAATTCTCCTCACTTCAGACTACCTAATGCATTTACTCAAGTCTTCAGACCATATTTGTAACTACTGCTATATTTCTTCACTATTTCAACATGTTTATAAATGCTGCAGTTAACATGTAAAGTGTTTTGGTATTCCTCTTGAAAGTGTCATGGATAAAGGTAACATCTTGATATCGGCTTGTTTTAGTTTAATTCTTTCTCTTATATCACTGCCTGGGAGTTCACATGAGTGAGTTATTGCCTGTGATTATGAATTTTTTTACTCCTGCTTTCCTAAGTTGTCACTCTTTCTATGGGTGTTGCCTCAGTCCCTTTTTCCTAAATTGTGCAGCCTGTAGTGTATTGACTGATTAATTCAGCTAGCACCAAGCTGAGTTCTTTACCTTGTCAAATGGTACAGCTGTAGGACAGTGTTTAGATAACTTCAGTTCTAAGTGGGCTGAGCTTTGAAACAGTAGAACTACAAAAAGTAAACTCTTAATAGTCTTCTTCCTTGTTTCACTTCTGCATGTCAGAGTACAGCCACATAAGTTCCAGCTTCCCCAAAGTCTGTTCAGAAAATGTGCAACTGTAAGAAAATATAAATTAAGTGGAAAATGGAGAGAAGATTTTTTTTTTTTTAATTCTGATAATCTGTGGAAACAAATCAAAATTGCGTTCAGTTATCCCTGTAAGATGCCAGTGTCATGTGTGTGTGTGTCCCCGGGATTTTTTTTTTTTGGTGATGTTTACTTCTACGTAATTTCTGCGACTGCCATGTAGTGCTCTGAGCTGATCACTGCAGAATCCAGATGGAACTGACTTCTCAGTGACAGTCGTCAGAAATTTTTGATTACTTTGAGGTCTATTTAAAGCATTTACAGATGTTTACTGTAAGTTAACTGGCATGATATTACACTAGTTATCTCTTTACTGGTGTAACAGAGTGATTCTAGACTACTGCATTTGCCCCGTAATTCCTGCTTTGTCAAAAATGAGTACTACTGAGCTGGAGGTCTTGACTTCTGCACACTAGTGCTTTGGAGTCTTAAGGTATCTCAATATGCAGATTTCAGAAAGAACTATTCTTTCAAGAAGTTAAACATCATCACTGAATCTGTAGACTAGAAAGATCTTCAAGAATATTCCTGGTTTTTATATTGGACAAAATGAGTGCTTACATCTGCCCCTTTATTCTTAAGATGTGAAATTAAGACTTTGTTCTTAATGGACTTGCTGGGCTCCAGTTCATGGTACCTGTAAGTCTTTTCATGAAGTCTTTAGCTTTTCTTAGCAGTTTCTTTTGGTTTGTTATTTCCGACGTACATTTACTTTCTGTCAGTTCATGGTGGTTTACGTGCTTGCCCTCTCTTAACTCCTGAGGCAAGAGAACATTATTCCAAATTATTCCTTGCCATGGTTGTACATTGGTTAGGTTTTAATTGTCCGGTACACTACTTCAAAAGTTATAATTCTGTTCATACCTGACTGCATTTTCTGCCCAGCTGCTTTCATTCGTTCCTCTCCACTTTGGGAAATTTACTCTTGAAAGAAATAGCTAATTTATTGCAACTTTGAAATGTTACTATAACAACTCCTTTTATGTAAGAAAATGCTTTTTCTGCAGAAAAGTAGGTATTGGTTCTTCAGCTGCATAGATACATCATATCATTGACTTGTTTACGGTAGTAATCCTGATGATCTTATTGTGTGCTCACCCTCTTGTATTCACAAGTGATTTTCTTCTAATTCCAGACAGCCAGATGTGCCACAGACACAACCAAAACCTGCTGTTCCTGCTCCTCCAGAAGCAGCTCCTGTTGCCAAATCATGGGCCAACACCAAACCAGGTGGACAAGATGGTAAGTGATGTTCAAGGTGGAGGGGTTCTTGACTGGCCTAGCAGGCTGTGAATGCTGCTATGAGAGACCCAGACTCAGCAACCAATTGAGTCTTGACTGGGCCAGTTAGGACTAAGAATGCTGTGGAAGCAACTGTCTTGGCTGGCAGGTGAGCCCGGTCCCTTGTCACTCAAGTGAGCTCCAGCCTGATTTAGCAGCAGGTCTGACTGCCTTTTGAAGGGCTGGCACAGCTGCCTTTTTTGGATTCAAAGGGAAACGGTGGTGACAGCATAAGATCTTGAATACGACTGTGATGAGCAGGGGAAAATCTCAGTCAGTAGTTTATAACTCATACAATTTTGGCTTGGGAAGGAGAAACATAAAGAGTTAATGGTGATTCTGGTCATGATTTTGGATTGTTTTATGCAAAATGTGTGTAGTGCTTCTATTTAAATGTCTGCTACAACAATACTTTTCCCTTTATTTTATAGATTCCTTGGTTATGTTGTTTTCAGAGTGATAGTGTTCAAGTAAGGTTGGGTTGTTTTCTGGGAAACACATTAAAGGTGTATTTTAGGAGGTTTTTTTAAGCATAATTGTATGAAAGGATGGAGAATTATTTCCATTAGTGTGAATGTTAGCTCGAGTGTTTTCATTACAGATGTAAGATCAGGTCTAAATCTTTAGCAGATTTTTTAAATTGCTTGTAGAGTGAGAGGATACTTCAAGTTCTTGTGTCTCCATTATGAAAAATAAACTATGACATGTTTTATTCCTTAAATTTGAGATCTGCAAGCTTTCTGTAGCTATAAAATAAAGTTTTGGCTTCCAAGTTGAAGAAGTGAGCTCTCTTCTGGATTGAGATCTTAGAATAGTACAATCTGAATTGCATGAAGGTAACTTCTAAGCCATTAATTATTTGGAGTTTGTTAAAATGGCATATCTAATGATTTTCCTTTTTTTTTTTTTGCAGTAAGTGTTAACAATGACAATTTTAGATTCTCAGCTTCTTGCTCTCTTCTGTAATGTTCACTGCTTCCTTCATTGTCAGATATAGGGACTCTTGTCCTTAAGTTTCTGCAGGAGCTTTATAGAATAAAACAACAAAGGAATTAATACTGATGCAAAGTGATCTGCATAGCAGCCTTTCTACATAAGCTGATAACATCATCTCTGTGACACAGGAAATAGTGATTCGGCTCAGTGGCTTCAAAATGCATTTAGCTAATTATTTTGTAGTTACCATGGCAGCTTCTGTGCCAAGCCCAGATGGTGCCCTCATTTCATTCAATTAAAGCAGTAGTGGGTTTGCTGTTTCAGGAAGAAATGCAGTGTATGGATTGGCATCAGCTGCTTGCTCTCCTCCTCAGTTTGAAACTCAGGGTACACCTGTTGTGCTCATGCTTTCCTGATCTGCAGTTGGCTGGAGGAACTTGTAGTGTTTCCAGATGCCTTGTATGCTTTCCAGCAGTCATTCAGCCGGCTGCCTTTTGCTCTTGTAAGGCTTCATTTGAGTGAGGCAAGACTGAATTCTTCTCTGATGCTGTTGGTGGCAATGTAGAAAGAAAAGACTTCTATAATGTAACTGCAGAATGCAGTGGCTAAGAGTTGGGGTTAATTGATACCATACATATTCTGAATTCTTTAACTTTTTCCTGAACAATCTGGCTATTTCAGGTTGATAGCCTAAGTGCTGTCAAGCTGATCACTGAGGATGCTATTACTTGCAGGTAAAACATTGTCACTGTTACTGTGCAGACTTGAGCAGCTGTCCTGGGTTTGGCCAGGACAGGGTTAATTTTCACCGGAATTCAGGAAAGGGCACAGCCAGGCGGGCTGACCCCACCTGGCCAAACAGAGCCGGGCATTCCATACCATGTGCCGCCATGCTGCGTTCCGGTGGAGGGGGAGCGGTGGAGGGGGAGCGGGGTGGTGGGAACTCACGGCTTGGGAGTGCGTGGTGCCGGGCCGGTCCGGGAGAGCGGCTCTGTGGGTTGTGCGGTTTGTGTTGTGTTTTCTCCTCATCTGTATCGTTGTTGTTCCTGTTCCCTTTGTTTGCTGTTCTGTTAAACTGCCCTTACCCCGACCCACCAGTTTTTGCCTGGTTCTTTCCATGCTCCTCCGCACCCCGGCGGGGGGGAGGGATGGTCGCGTGGTGCTTTTGTTGCTGGCCGTAGCCAAACCATAACAGCAGCAAAATTTTTTGGGGATTCATAAAACTCATGAGTGTGGCATGCCACAGGACCTCTGAAGAGACTTCCTTGTCTGGCAGGCCATCTAGTTACCGTGAGTGCAGTTTCCAGTCCCATTAAGCAAGTTGTTGGATGTAGCTGCTTGGGAATGTCAAGAGTCCAGTTACCATTACAGAAAAAGCCAAGTAAACGTGATCCGTAGTAAGTGAAGTTCGAATGAAGATTGAAAGATTTCAAGACAAGTAGTAGACACAGGGATAGATAGTGGTATTTTCTGTCATGTCTTTACAAAGACAGTACAACGAGTAAGGACTTTATACTGTGCTTGACTCTTAATCTTCAGGAAAAAGAAAATCCAGGATCCCTGTGATTTATTGTTACGAAGGACTCTTTCACAGATTGGAGAGAATAGAAGCTTTTCTAGCTGTTAGCCAAAACAAAAACCCCTGTATCGTGGGGATTGGGGGATTTTGAACAGCATACGTTTAGAACCCTTTTTGTGAGTTTGCCCTCTAGACTATGTAGCCTAATAAGATGTCTCTTCCAACAGCCAGTAGTAAAAACCAGGTATAGGAACAGGGCATTATATGTTGGAATAGAAATCTTCTGTCAGTAAGATTATCAGTGATTTGGTACTGGAATGATGTTGACCTAATAGATAAATACCCATTATGGAGGGGGGTTGATTCAAAATAAATGCTTACAAAACCTGCTAAAGAGGAAGATGGTCTGTAATATGGCTTCCCTACCATGTGCAACAGAAGTCTTAAATCCCAATCCAGAGTTACGATGTCAAGGGTTTTAGAAATCAAAGAATGCTACAGTTCTGATACTTTTCTCATAATGTAAAAGCTGTGGCCTTGTGAAGTCTTCAAGAATTATTTTTCATTAGAACAGTAGGTAATGCTAGAGGCTTTTGCAGTGACATAGCTGCCCGTTCTTGGGTTGACTATAGCTGTAGAATAAAACAAGGGAAAACTTTGTCGGGGAGGAGTTGTTAATAGAGCTGAGGAACTTCAGGTGCTCCCTGTATAAAGTCTTGTTCCATTGTACATTTTTGCTCTCTGGTGCTTCTGAATTTTTCTCAACCTCAACAGATGTAACAGTTGGCCTAGTAAATTCAACAATTTTGGTTGTGAATGCTTTACAGGGATTGCTTTTTGCTTATATGAGTTGTGTTACCAGTAAATTGATGTGGCTTTAAGGTTCGTTTTTTAAGGATGATCAGGCTTTTATCACTTTCTGAAATGTGGTGACTTTGTGAATATCTTACTGCGTAGGTCCAGCTATTCCAGTAAATAGTTATTTCCAGCAAGAGTTTCCCAGTCTGCCGGCAGCTGGGGATCAAGAAAAGTCAGGCAAAGACAAAGATGCACCTGAAGACCTCCATGGATCAGGACCCAGCTTGCGACCACAAAGTAAGTATATACTACAAATTGTTGTGAGATTGTATAGATTTGTGTGGAACTCGGTTATTACAAGATTGCTTGTGCCCTGTACAAAATAAATTGAGGAATTTATTGTTTTAATCAACACACTCCTACACTGAAGAAACAGATTTTTGGGGCATTCTTCTGTTTTACCGTGTTCCTGGTGTGTGGTAAATAGGGTATTTAATCCTATCCTGTAGTTCGCTTTCCATTTTCCCAACCTAGTCAGTACTCCACTTGTGCTCTGAGGAGTGTTAGTTAGTTGCACAATACTGGAATTTTCTTAATTCCAGCTGCTAGAGGTCACAACAGCTAAAATACGTATTTAAAGAAACCTCCTAATATGAACTAATTATACAAATCATCATTAGCTTTGTCCCCACATGGTTAGTATTCAGAGTACCCTGAAAAATCCTGAACAGGAAGTGTAATCTACAGGATACTAAAAGAGCGGACTGAGATTTGAGAGGCTGAGGCATGTTTAGGTCATGGCTGAGTTGCTCTAACTAGCTGGATCTGTTTTGGCTGTGGGGGATTAGATTGAGTGAAAACAACCATAAACGTGCTGGGTTTAGATGTCTCGGGGAAGAAATGTGTATTGCTTCCCCAGATCCTTTTAATGGGAAGCCATTTGTGCCTGTTGCCAGTCAGAAATGAGATTCCCTTCTTCCTCAACAATTTGCTTTTGATGAGGTTTGATGGACTAGGGATCCTTTACTGCACTGTCTTGTGCTAGGGATAAACAAAATGTGCACTGCTTTTAGAGGGCTTGGGCTCTTAGGGAGCCTTTCTGTGTTACAGGCATCAGTCTTCCTTGATTTGTCTCAGTCGGGTCCTACAGACTGAGGCCATATGCTTGTTCAGGTCCTCACTTGATACTGATGAAAAGAGTAAGTTGTCAAGAAATTTGAGAAATGCCCAACATGAAATTAGGAAAATAGCTGCGCGTGTCTGTTCCAGCCTCCCGCAGGCAGTTAGAGTTTTGGTCAGCACTGTACATGCTATATTAAGCCCTTTTTTCCGGCCTGACAGCAGAAAGCTGAATGAGCTTGGCAAGTACTGCTCCTTTAGCAGCTGTGCTTCCCAGCAAAGATAAATCAAAGAGCTGTAATGGATAGTTAGGATTATAGTTTAACACTGCTTAAAGAGTTTGTGCACCTAAAGGAGCATGATTTACAGTGTGCGTCTGAATTTTTGTTGGTCCCTGTGGATCTGAACACTGCTGCTAAGTTGACTCTGTTTTTTTAGTCTTAACTCATGCTCTGTAGGCAGAAACTTCTAAATGAACGGACTGCCTGCCACAAGTGATAGGTCATTAAAATCCTTTAGTTTTCCTGGACTTTTTGCTAGATGTTCACACCTAGAAGTACAGCCCTCAGCACTTCTATTCCATCCTTATCAGACAGAGATACAAGCCGGACTCTGGCTACCTGTCTTCACTTAGAAAGGTTATGCGCAGGTGTATGTCATTTTGAGCTGCTGGAGAGTTTTGTGGTAGGCCTTCGCTGCTTAAGAAGCTTGATGTTTCCTTTGACAAGCGTCTTCACTCTGAGTCAACAGTGGCTCATTTACCACAGCTAAATCTGTTTTTTCTCCTGTGCTATTATCAGTATCCTTCCTAAATTGCATTGTGTTTTGGAAGGTAGAGTGGGACAACTAGAGCAGTCTATAAATGTAACTCTTACCCTTCAGGAACATAGCTGGATGTAGGGTTGAAGAGGGATAGAAAATAGCCTCTGTTTTCTCAAGTGGCCATTGCTTGCTTCAGTACCAGCTATGAATGTGTGTCTGCACAGATTCCCTATGTCACTGAAAACTGGGTAGGAAGAATGTGATTTTCATTATGCCTGTCTGTAAATCTGTAATATAAAGTCTGTTCTTGGTTTTTTTCCTCGTACTGATTCTGTCCATGCAGATGCTACTAGTTGGAGAGAAGGTGGCAATAAGAGCAACTCACCTGGTTCTCCAACTGATCAGGAAGCTAAGGCTCTTGGACAAGAAGATGGTAACGCTACACCAGCAGAACAAAATGATGGCCAGAAGGCAGCAGAAAAGAGGGATGTGCGCTTACCACAGATCCCTCAGCCCAAGCTGAATGGCCAGCAGCAACCACCTATCTCCTCTCAGTACAGAGCAATGATGCCACCTTATGTAAGTGACGGTTACATGAAAAGTCTTTAAGCAGCGGGATTGATTATTGGCTAGTGTGATTTCCTTAGGCCCTTTTCTCCTCCCTCCATTTCTGCTGGAAGGGTGGGATTGCAACCAACTCCTTAAAGGACATGGCTACCTGTTGCTGCTCCTGCTACACTCAGTTTGAACTTGTCCAGAGTTGATTTAACACTTGTAATCACTCCGCGTTGGTGACTTGATGTTCATGCCCTTGTGATATTAAGCAAACTGTCTTGAGTGAAGAGTCTTGCTTTACTTCCATTGTGATTCCTTTGATCTCATTGTGCTTAATGCAAGGATATTTTTTAACGAATGGCTGCTGTTTTTTAAACCTTTCTTAGATGTTTAATCAGTATCCTAGAATGGCATATCCTCCTTCCTTGCAAGGTCCAACAAGATTTCCCAATTCTGAGCCTAGCAGGTAAGAAACCTTACGAGTGGTGTTGTGTGGGTGTAAACTCTGACTGGGGCAGGAAGCAAAAATTTACACGGAGTATCTGGATTATGATCATACACTGCATAAGAGCTGCCACTGGTTAATCTCACAATTTTTGCTTGTGTGGACCAGTGCCATGGAGTGGTCTGTGTTTGATAACTCAACTGCAAAACTTGAGGGTATTTTGCATGTTACAGAATTTTCGATTGGGAAGAGCAGGAGTCATCTGGGGACACGTTTGAAACTTCAACCAATATTTTGCTTGTAAAAGGACTCTTCCATTGTTGTTATAAAAGTGGTTAAGTCCTGATTCTCAACTCTGCTGCTCTCCAATTAAAGTACAACTGTAATGCATTATAAAACTAGTTTACCTCCATGTGTTTCTCCATAGTTGAGGATGTCTTTCCATGTGTGTGAGAAAATAGGGGATGCTGTAAGCAACAGAGTACAAACTTTGACAGGCAATCTGTGGTTGGGATCAGGAAGAGGGCGGAAAGGCTCAGAGACTGGGAGAACTCGAGTATAGGAGTAGGGAGAAAGCACAGAACCTTTGACAGTGGGAGAGCATGAAAAGTATAAAGAAATGTCTCTGAGGTGGATAAATTGGTGTTAAGAAGGATGCCAGATCTATGCAGTGTGTTGTTTGAAAGTTGCAAGGCATGTGGTTTTCTGCTGTCAGCTGACATTTGGCTTGTTTGTGAAGTGTGCAAGCAAGGCTATAGCATCTGATCTTTCTCTTCCATAACGAACCATCTGGTGGTGTAGCAGTAATTATTTGAACTACAATAGTCGCACGTGTGGATGATAGTTCAGATTTATACTGTATTTGAAAGAACAGTACTGTATACTTCAAATAATTGTCATACAAGTTGACCTTTTATCTAGTCATTCTGTGGATAAATGGTGAAATTGGCCTTTGTCTCTTTTTTTAGAGGGCCAAGGGGAAGAGGACCACCTTCGTGGTGTTCAGAACCTATTGAGCGCCCATCCATTCTTAGTGCTAGTGAACTTAAAGAACTTGATAAATTTGATAATCTAGATGCTGAGGCTGATGAAGGCTGGGCAGGTAAGCACATCAGATTAATGGTTTCTGTTATTTGTACATTGAATCTTTCTGAAAGTTTAATAGAATATTTGCGTATGTATCAGGTGCTCAGAGTGAAGTGGATTACACTGAGCAGCTGAACTTCAGTGATGATGATGAGCAAGGAAGTACTCAGAAAGAGAAGGAAAGTGGGTGAGTTGTTGTTGCTGATTGGATGCGAGTGCTACTTACCTAGCATAGCTTTTGGGAAGGTTGAATGAAATAAGTGCAAGTACTCATTCCAGTAATTTAATACTGTATTGAGTTGCATAACTGCCTGCAGACTGCAGTCAGCGGGGCATGTTATAGAAATGATCCTTGTTGTGAGGAAGTTTCGCTCTTGATAAGAAACGTTGAGGGTAAAAGATAAATCACCAAAAACCTGTGCGGAGTACACCTTCCATTTTTCTAATTTCTTTGCATATAGTGATGAACAAACACCATCAAAAGATTCCCAGAGTCCTGATGGCCAGAAGGAAGCAGAAGACCAGACAAGTGCTAAATCTGCCACCCAGGTTTCCACAGCAGCAACCAAAGGGTCTTATGGCAAAAGCTCTCAGCTTGATCAGGTTTGTGTGGTGTTCAGCTCTTCTGGCAACAGCCTCATCAGGAGAGGTCCGACTCGGGTGTCTTTCCAAACTGTCAGGTCATTTAAGGTTATGAACATGAGTGAAAGCATTAGCTACTGCTTATCTGAGCTGTGGTAACTGATCGGGTGCTGCTTAGTCAACTTAGCTGCTCCTGGTCACAAAGTAAAAATAGCATGTCTTTATCTAGTGTGTTCTAATCCACGGTTGTGAGGGGGTGAGAACTCTTGTGTCAGTTACTGCGACTCAACTGACAAGCTTTAACTCAAATCTCTTGTCTGTCCATCCTTGTAACAGCGAATGAAGCCGATCTGGTGTCCGTCATGTTTTATAGTGGCACAGAGTAAATAGTGCCCAGCTGGCCCACATGCTTTTCCTGGGTGTGCAGGGGTTTTTTTGGTGTTGTGACCTACTTTATTCAGTGCAACTTAGCAGTAATGTGTGAGCTCACTTCTGACATCTCAAGCATCAGACCTATGCAGACCATGTAGAATTCATCAGCTCAGCTGTTTTGGATTTTAGTTTATCCTCTAGCAGAGGAAGATTAGCAACTACCTTGGTTTATGTTTGCTTCAGCTTCCTCCCACGCCAAAAAGCTACTGTTGACTGTATCTGAAATTTTCCCAGACATATTTTCTCTTGACGCCAGTAATAATGAAGATGGGAGATAGAACTGGTTTTACTTGCACTTTCTCTGTATATGAAGATCATGTTGTCTTTCAGGGTTTGATGCTACATGGAATCTGAGGAAAAACAGTGCAGTAACATAAACTCTGAAATCTGGATGTGGGTATATGTAAAGTAATTGTTTAGCTCTCAGTACATAAAGTGGAAACACTCTTGCCCTTGTTCTGCATGTAAATTTGTATCTTACGCAGATAATTCACTAAGTGTAGTATGCTAGTGTAGTAGAAAACAGTAAATCTAAAATTTGTCGGCTTGACTGTTAACAAGCTTGCTTAACCCTGGTACTGTGTTTGATCCAATAGGATCGGGGCCCAGCACAGCCTTCTCTACATGAAAGAGGCGGTCCTGCTCTTCATCCGAAATCTAGTCTACCACCGGTAAGAAAGATTAGAATTGTCCTTATTTCCTTGAGTTAAAGTATTTAATGCTATGGTGGAGGGTTTTAGACTGAGAAAAATAAAAATATGCTTCATATAGGCATAAGCCTTTTCTTTAACAAATAAAATGATGGTAGTGCCTGGGGCCAGTAAGAATGGAACCCCAATGCAGCCGTGCTGCTAAGTGTGTAAAGCAGCCCCATATTGTAAGTGGTGTATGAAATGTATGAGCACTTCAAGAGCTTTCAGTTATCCAGCCCCGTTTGGGAACTGGGGAGCACAGGGGCACGTGAACGATGCTGGAGGCAGATGGGGAGATGAAGTCCTGAATGAAATGTGTATGTAGTAGCTTCTTACCAATTTTCAACAGTTCTTATTAAAATCTCAGTTGTCCTGAGCTACCTTGAATTTCTCTGGCTCCTGAGGGGGGACGTTTTTCTGAGATCTGCCCTGAGGCTCTGATTTAGAGCAGCCTGTGTCCAAATCTAAAAGATGTTTGTCATCTTTGCTGTCACTTTGCCTTAGTGATGGGGAAGAGTGACGTGAGCTCAACTGAATCTTTACCTCTCCTTTCTCAGCTCAGGTTGCATGAGTCTGAACTGGAGGAGGAAGGTGGGGGCTTGCTTTTTCTTCCAAATCTTGCTTTTTGAAGGTGCCGTGCAAGTACATGTGTTGACAAATAGTTAAATAGAATATTTCAGCTGGTTGTTTATAGAATACATGCTCAACTTAACTGGTTTTAATATTGCAGCACCCTCCTCCTCCTGATCGCCAGGTAGGACCTGGAAGGCAGGGACCCTTTCCCCCTAAACCAGTACCAGATGAAGATGAAATTTGGAAACAGAGGAGAAGACAGCAGTCAGAGATATCCGCTGCAGTTGAGCGAGCTCGTAAGCGGCGAGAAGAGGAAGAAAGAAGAATGGAAGAACAGAGAAAAGCAGCTTGTGCTGAAAAGCTAAAACGGTTAAATGAGAAATTTGGCTGTGTGACAAAACCCTCCCGGGAAGACCCTCTGAAAGACAGGGAGAGGGAGAGGGAGCGGGAGAGGGAAAGGGAGAGAGAAAGAGAGCGGGAGAGGGAAAAGGAGAGGGAGCGGGAGCGAGAGCGCGAAAGAGAAAAAGAGAGGGAGAGGGAGAAGGAAAAGGAAAAAGAGAGGGAGAGGGAGAAGGAAAAGGAAAAAGAGAGGGAGAGGGAGAAGGAAAAGGAAAAAGAAGAAAAAGAAAAACTGGAGAAGGCACAAGAACAAGAAATGGAGAAAGATAAAGAAAAGGAGATGGAGAAAGAAGAGAAGGAGAATGAGAAAGAGAAAGAGGAGGAGAAACCAGCACATGAGGTTCCTGAGCCTCTAGAACCTGTGACAACACCTGTAGTAGAAAAACAAGAAAGTGAAACCAGGAGTAACAAGGAAGAAAAAGGTATGCTTGCACGTAAGTAGGAGTTGTCTGTCTTAAAGCCGAGCCACAGATCATAGTTGTAATCTAGGAGTCTAATTTGCGTACCTAATTAACCTGGTGCATTTAGACCATCTATTTTCCTGGCACATTAAGCTGCTAACTGTCCTTTGAGCTGGACCTGTTTGCCCAACCCATCAAAAAGTTAAAGGAAAAATTGGGATCTGTGATTTAGGCTGGACTTTGAAGAGTACAGAAAGCAAAGCAGGCTTTCTTGCTAAAGAAGGGTCAGCAACTCATGTTGTTAAAAAGCAATGTAAATTATTTCAGCTATTCTGTTTTTTCAGAAAACCTAGAGAAGTAGGCACACAGAGCATGTATTTAAATTTGGTGCATTTTTTGTAGTGGAACTTGAATGCCACAAGAGAACTGTTAGACTGTGCTTAATAAGGTTGTGTTATCCTTTAAATGGATAAAAGTGGTTGCAAAACCAAAACTTGGTTCATAAAAAAAGTAGATTGAAATGTAATATGATAGTATTGATACAGCCTTCTTAAATCACATAATAGTTACAACCTAAATGCCAGTGGTTGATTACCCAGTGTATCTGAGTTTAAAAGGGACGCTGAGAAATGTATTAACAATTGTGCTGTTTTGAGGGGTTGTTCTTAACTTTTTTTTGCCTTTATTGGTTTTGGAAACTGACTGACGTTCCATAAGGCAGACTGTTTTCATTTTAGAATATCCTTGATCTGACATTCTGGTGGAAATGTCATAGGTTTAAGATTCACTCCTGTCTCCCACATGTGGGGTGATTTTTTTGTGTGGTTTTTTTGTTTTGTTTTTTTTCAGAAGATCAAACAGTCTTTACCCGGCAAGATAGTGGTCGGAATGAGAAAGAAATTTCACAGGTGACACATGAGAGTGAGCCAGATTCAGGATCTCAGCCTCGTCCTGCTGTTTCCTCAGGCTATTCTAAGCAGTTCCAGAAATCATTGCCACCAAGATTTCAGAGGCAGCAGGTAACTAACCAGTTCATTAAAAGGATGATGTCTTCTGCCTCGTTCTGAACAAGAACTTGACCATAGAAGTTTCAAAAAGCTGAAGTTGTTGCTTTCTAGCTTCTGTAAGACCTGTAGTATTGGCAGGAATTGCTCTGCGTGAAATGCTGCTTGTCACTTCCAAAGTATGTAAGTGAGCAGGAGGCAAGAGAGGCTTTGAGAACTGGCCATTTTTGCATCAGTTGCTGAAGTAGAGCATTGCCCTGTGGTTATGGGGAACCTGTAGTTTGGTGGTCATTGTTTCTGCAGCTTTTCCTTAAAGGGCGTGACACTCACTAATGTGATTTGGACTTTGGTCCTATGGCCTGAAGAGCACTTTGCATTCATGACATGCATGAATGAAGTATAGGTCTTTCTGTGTCTCAGCTGAGCACCAGCAAAACTGTAGCTATTCTAAATTGTCCAGTTTGGTTTTCCCCCTTTTCTCCAAGCTCATCCTGATGCATGTTTGAGATTAATTTTCAGAATGCTTAGTGTCCTGAAGATAACTGTACTCGTATCTAAGGGTTATTTGAATTCTGCTCTTCATCGTAACAAAAAGTTGTGTAATACTGTTTTCTGTTACGCAGGAGCAAATGAAACAGCAGCAGTGGCAGCAACAACAAGGTGTCCTTCCACCGTCTGCTCCCTCGCAGCCTTCCAGTGGCCCTGTCCCGCCTCCCCAGCATAGGCCCCTTTACCAGCCCATGCAGCCACATCCTCAGCATTTAGCTTCAATGGGCTTTGATCCACGGTGGCTTATGATGCAGTCTTACATGGACCCACGAATGATGTCAGGAAGACCTGCAATGGATATGCCGCCTATTCACCCAGGTGAAATCTGGCAGCATTTTTTGACTGCTGAACTTTTTCTGTGTTTTGAAATGGAAGTCTTTCCCTAACCACACTATGTATAGTAGCATCAAATGGGTGGGTTCTTTTAAAAAGAAAACTGTGTTATTTCATTGTTTTGAGACAAAATAGATTTTAGTAATACCGGAAAAATGATAGTCATGTGTCAATGTATATCTTTGACTATAAAGTAAAATTGTAGCTTTCTGCAGTATTGCAGGCATGTTAGTGACGGTTAAGGATGTATTCAGAATGTCAGCAAAAGCCTTACTTTGCTACAGATATTAAAGCTGGTATGAGTTAGGTTGAACTGAGAAAAATAGTGTATTTACCATTTGTGTTTCATTACATGTTAGCCCTGGATACTATATTCTTAATCTAAAATAAAACATGGAATTCTGCTGTATTATGTATTAGCACCTCTTACTAAGTCTTAGTAAATTTGTGTTTTCAGATTCTTGGCACTAAAGTCCCTTTTAATTTGTGGAATGGCCATGTGGCTTGCAGTTAGGAAAGTATTGTGCATAAATAATACAAGTCTGGCATGTAATATAACAGAGATACCCATTCCCTTGCTCATTAGCTGTCTAAGTATCGTGAATGAGTGCAAAGAAAGAACAGAGTAAATGGCAGGCTAAGCAAAGACAGTGAAAACTGTAGAATTTCTTTAACATGTTATAAAAAAAAATACCCAGAGTCCTTAATAAAAAATTACCTGTGTGTACACTCATCTTGCCTTTTGCAGTTCAGATCTTTCATCAGAAACTTCATCCACAAGTTTACAGGTCTACAGACCTGGTTCATCCCATTGTAGTGGAAGCAGGCAGCTTTTCTTTTGCTGGTGCATAGGGTATAGGGTACTAGTGCTGAATATTTTTTAGTCATTCTTAGGTCAGCTGGCAGTGAATAGACATTTAGTTTCAACCACAGGAGGTACAGAGGAAAGGAGATTGGAGGAGAGAGGATAGTTTTCTTCAGTACCTCCTGATACGCTTTGTTTGTCTTGAGGTAGGTTTCTTTGCTTGTGTTAAACTGATTTCAATTGTTGAACTTGCATCTGTCACAGGAATTATGCCTCCCAAACCACTGATGAGAAGAGACCAGATAGAGGGGTCAGCAACTAGTTCAGATTCATTTGAACATATAGCTCGCTCAGCAAGAGAGCACGCTGTTCCTTTGTCGGAGCCCCGCATGATGTGGGGGTCCGACCCGTACCCCCATGCAGAACCTCAGCAATCTAGTTCTCCTCCCAAAGTGTTAGAAGAGCCTGACGATTTGAGGTAAGCCTGAGTTACATATTCTTGTGTGTCACTTCTCCAAGCCATGCATACTTAACATGCTTGGCTGTGTAACTTACGTTGCAAAATGCAGTTTAAGCTGAGTTATAGCTGCTCTTCACACAAAACTTTAAAAGGAGTTGTGGCTGAGGGATGCAGTGGACTTGGCGCTGTTGTATAAAACAAAAGACATGCCTGCTTTGTAGTGGGGTGCTGAAGGACTTTTTGCCCCTTGTTTAGGATCCTTAACCTAGTTTGATGAATGGTGATTGCCATAATATTTTGAATTTTCGGGTTTGTACAACACTTTTGCAGTGTTGTCCTGTTCTCCATCCTCCCCATATCAGAGAACTTCTGTCTGATATATATTAGTTTTGAAAGTGGTGTGTTAACTACAGTGGTACAAAGCAAGACAGTCACTTTTGAGTTTTGCTGCATGATGAATGGTCAGGAAGGCTTCCGCTACATTTTAGAAGTACCCAATAATTCTTTTTGCTGTACTGCCGTCTGGGTAATACTTGTGATATTAGCCTGCTAACTTGGAGGCTCCATTTAAAATTGCATTTATAGCCATTAACAATAATAGATTCCTAAAGCTAATTGTACATTTGACGCTGACTCTTAAATCAGGATAGAACAAAACTGACCTCTGCAACTGGCAGCCATTGTGAAAATTAATACCCATTATTTCCTTGAGCTGACATTAATCCTTCATAGAAATAGAAAATTATTTAAGTAAATATATTTTATGAGTAAAATATTCCCCCCCCACCCTAACATTTGTAATTGCTTGCTGCTTAGGTCTGAGGCACACTTGGAGCAAGAACGAGTTGCTGTCCCTGCTGCTGCTTATCCTGTAGAACACAACCAGTTGGACTCTCATCCAAAGACAGACTTTTTCAGAGAATCAGGAGAAGTGGAGGTACAAAAGTTCCCAAGCAGGCCTTTGGAAGATGTACAACCTCTGCAAACTGACACACCTAATATGGCAGTTAATTTTGAAGGAGTAAATGAGACAGTTACACATAGCTCTCCAGAAGAATTGGTGCCTGTGGGGGAAAGTCACTCTTCACTAAAGAGAAGCATTTCCCATGGTTCAAGTCACTCTCTGAAATCAGAAGACCAGAGGAATGAGACGGCAATGAATATCCCTAAATTAAATAACAGGCCTATTGAGACAAAGGACACAATTGAGAGACTTGAGATTAAGCCAAAAAAAGAAATTTTGATCAGTAATAGAACATCAGAAGGACCAAAACCTGAAAAAACTTTTAAACTGAAGTCTGAAACAAGATGGGGTCCTAGGCCAGGTTATGGCAGGAGAGATGAAGGTGGTGATAGACCAGTGAGAAGATCGGGTCCTATTAAAAAACCTGTGCTTAGAGATATGAAGGAAGAGCGTGAACAGAGAGAAGAGCGTGAGCAGAGGAAGGAGAAAGAAGGAGAAAAGACAGCTAGTGAAAAACCTAGCAAGTCTGAGAAAATTGACAAAAAGGAAGCACCTCAAGTGCCTCTGCCTCAGGCTGAGCCAGAGACATCCGCCCCCAGCAGCGCTCCTCTGGCTAAGAAGATAACCCAGGATGCTGCTCTGACTCCAGCCAGCCAGGAGAGCAGTCAAACCGAGACCACAGCTAAAGCTCCGATTCAGCCACCCCCACCTCCAGTCCAGCAGCAACTACCGGCTGCCCAGCCTGCTGCTCCACAGCTTCCCCCTGCAGCACAGCAGCAGCTGCCTGCTCAGCCGGCAGCACAGCAGCAGCCACATGTTCAGCAGCCATCTACAGCAGTGAAGGAAGAAAAGCAGACTGAGAAGGTTGTTAGCAAGGAGGCTGTAGAGAAACCACGCTTGGAAACCAGACCAGTCAAAAGAGAGCCTGGCTTACCACCTAGGACATACTGGAAGGAGGCTAGGGATAGAGACTGGTTCCCAGATCAGGGATACAGGGGCAGGGGCCGTGGGGAGTATTATTCCAGAGGTCGTAGCTACAGAGGTTCTTACGGAGGACGTGGTCGGGGCAGTAGGGGCCACAACAGAGAGTACCCACACTACAGAGATCCTAAGCCTAGATCAGACCACGTGCCTTCAGGGCCTGTTAGGCAGAGAGAAGAGAGTGAAACTCGTAGTGAGAGTTCCGACTTTGAAGTAATCCCAAAACGGCGGCGACAGCATGGGTCGGAGACAGATTCTGACAGTGAAGTTCACGAAAGTGCAAGTGACACGCTGCTTTCAGACAAAGACAGTCTAATCAAAGGCAAGCACCCAAAAAGAGAAGAGAGAGCTGATAGCAAGAAACCTCCAAAGCCCTTGTCATTCAAACCTGAAAACCATATCAGAGTAGACAACAGATCCCTAGAAAAAACGTATATAAGAGATGACGAGAACAAGCCCAAACCAGGATTTCTTCCTAAAGGAGAGCCTTCTAGACGTGGCAGAGGTGGAATATATAGACGTGGTGGCAGGGATCCTGGTGGGCGCCCTCCACGTCCATCTACAATAAGGAGACCACCCTACAGAGACAATCAGTGGAACCTGAGGCAAACAGAGATCATTAAACCAGAAGATGCGGAGCCTCCAAGAAGAAATGAACATTACGGTCCTATACCAGTTGATAAAAGACCTCCAAAATTTGAGAGAAAGTTTGATCCAAACAGAGAGAGGCCACGAAGACAAAGGCCTGCTCGACCTCCAAGGCAAGATAAGCCACCACGCTTTAGGCGCCTGAAAGAAAGAGAGGCCGCATCAAAGATAAGTGAGGCAGTAACCAGCTCATCGACAAGTGCCACAGTTAGTAATGCAGTTAGTGAGCCCTCCAACACTGCTATGGATGTGTCAGGAAGTAAGACACCAGACTTGTCCAACCAGAATTCTTCAGACCAGGCAAACGAAGAGTGGGAAACAGCCTCAGAAAGCAGTGACTTCAATGAGAGGCGGGAGAGGGATGAGAAGAAAACAGCAGATGTAGCAGCACAGGCGGCTGCAAAGGTAGGAGAAAACGCTGGAGCCCCAAAAAGGGAAATAGCCAAGAGAAGTTTTTCTAGTCAACGGCCTGGCATAGACCGTCAAAACCGACGTGGCAACAATGGGCCAGCTAAACCAGGGAGGAACTTCACGGGGCCTAGGAGTGAAAGGCGGAGTGGTCCTCCACCCAGAAGTGGAAAAAGAGGGTGAGTACCAGCTTCTGTTCAGAAGCACATATGGTCTTAGTCTTGTGTTGTCCTCTTGTTGTTCAAAATGATTAGTAGTTATTTTAGGTTTGTAATAACTGTTAGAAAGGAGAATAAGACAAACACATGCGTACTTCCTATTTTTTCTGTTTATCTACAGACACTTGAAACATGGAGCTGAGAGCAGAGTATTCTTGTATGTATGCACAGTGTTAAAAAGCCTAGTTAAAAAAAAATGCAGAACTGTTTGAGTCGAGCTGTTTCTCAAGGTCTGGATGCAAGCTGAAATGTTAAGCAGTTTTGCAGTTTAAGACATAGATTGCTGCATTGCATTTTGCTTTTTATGTTCTTAGATCAATGACCTAATATAGATGAGCAAGTTGAGAAATACTTGCCATTGAGACTAAGTTTTATTACTCTATATGCTAAAGTTTATTGAAACTTGACAATTATCTAATGTTACTATTTTCCCACTGTTTTATAGCCACAGTGCACAGTAGTCTGACAAGTGTGAGGCAGGACAAGACATTTTTTCATTGGATGCCTACCCTGTACTCTAGGGTCTTGTACTTGCATGTTCCTTTGTTCTAAGTTCAGGTTTTACCTGGGCTAAAGGTGATGTTAAGGCAAAAAGCTGGGTATTTCAGGTTCCACATCAAAGTCAGAATGCTGCAAATTGATTCTTACAGCTTCACATAGCTTTTGACATGTGAGCTTGTGGAGCAAGTGTATTGTACCTTGTTTATATTTGCTCACGTTGCATACTGTAAGCTTCTGTTTTGTTTTTTTCCATGGAAGACTTTACTGGAGTTCTGAACTGCATACTTGAGTTTTGGTGTCTCTCCAGAGTTGACCTTAAATTTATGCTTCTTCTAGTGTTTCTTTTTGGCAGCAAGGCGTTTGATATGTCCCCAGAACACCTTTTGCTGTTGAGCTTCTGCTCGTTGATGAGCTGAAAGTAAAAGTCTGGAGCCTACTAAGGAAGTTGCACAGTAGGCTCCTGTAACCCTATAATGTGATCTGCATTAGATTGTTAGCTCCTTCCTGAGTGTTCTCTGTGGCTGGTTGTGAATTTTCCCTTTTTTTTTTTTTTTGTTTTTCCTAATACAGGCCATTTGAAGAGCAGACAGCAACTGTCCCTGGTGTGGATCCCACCAACAGCAACTCTGTACATCAGGAGGATGGAGGTGTTACTGCTGCAGGACAAAAGAACACCAAGGATGCAAGTGGCAAAAAGAGAGAAGAGCCTAAGGCTGGTCCAAAGAAGCCTAAGGAAAAAGTGGATGCCTTGTCTCAATTTGATCTAAATAATTACGCAAGTACGTACTGGTAATATGCTGACAAGAGTTTATAATCCTGCTAGCTTTCCTGCATCTAGAGCTAGATGTTTGAAAACTTACAAAAGAGGAAAGGTGATTTTTTTAAACACCAGTGTACTGGAGTATTGCTCCCTTTGGCGTATCTAATTAACAATGAGTGTGCCTTTCAAAGGTGGCAAATCTCATTGTGTGTTTTTATGTATACATAAGAACAATTTTGTTCTATTACCTAATCTTAACTCTGTTGTTCAGACCATTTTCCACCACACCAATAATTTGCTTAACCTTCATAAACAAAGGCAGTGGATATCACTGATAAACTTACAGCTAATATTGGGGAAGGCTGTTCATGATTGTTTCAGTTCTTATTTGCTGGAGAGTCTGGTACAGGAGCCTCCAGTTTTTCACTTCTTAAAGATTAACTCCTTGTCTTGAACTCAACAGCAAAGCACTTGACAAGCAGAAGCTTACCTTTAATCAGGGCCACCATCTGTGTCTGTGGGGAAATTGCTTCCACTCTAAAGCAGATTTGGCTTGGTGCCCTGCATCTGAGGCTGTTAAAACAGCAGCATCTATACCTTTCCTTTTTCTGTAGGTGTTGTGATCATTGATGATCACCCTGAAGTGACAGTAGTTGAAGACTCCCAATCTAACTTGAATGATGATGGTTTCACAGAAGTGGTGTCTAAGAAGCAACAAAAACGCTTGCAAGATGAAGAGCGCAGAAAGAAGGAAGAACAAACAGTACAGGTACAAGACAAACATTTATAATGGGAAAGAGTTCCTTGCAGTAGTGAGAATGTTGTGAAGCGTGCAGAATTTTCTTTTCCAAGAAGCTATATTTCCATCCAAGTGTAGCTAGATAGTTGTATTAATATTGAGTTGTTCAGAATTAGTAAGTGAAATTTATTTTCACTTAGTCATGTTAGGATTCCGTACTTCCTGGTTGGGCACTGTCAGGCAGGTGGAACTGGCAAACTGGAAACACTATTTTTCATATTGTGATAAAGATTTATGCTATTACTTGTATATCAGCTGATTCCAAGAGGAAAATGGATGAGAAATAAAGCATTGTTCCTGTGGTTAAATACCCCTAACAGAACCTTCTGTAAGACCTGTTTAACCAGTTTGCTTTTTGCTGCTACACAGTATACAATTGTTTGTCCATACAGACTATCAGCTGTAAGAACAAAATTTGATTTCTTCTTACAGGTTTGGACCAAAAAAGGATCAAGTGAAAAAGGCCGAGGTCAGAATTCCAAGCTCCCACCCAGATTTGCCAAAAAGCAGCAACAGGCAGCAGCTGCAGCTGCACAGCAGGCACAAACTCAAGCACAAGCTCAGGCACAGCCTCCGTGTACAACACAGACTCCAGGTCAGCCACAGGTTTCTGTTCAGCAGCAAAACCAGACTGCAGGAGGGACAGCCAGCACGGAATACACAGTGTCAGGCAAAGTTCTGCAAAACACTCAGGCTCACAATGGTCTAGGAACCGAATTATGGGAAAACAAGGTGCCTCCTACAGCAGTTCTGAATGACATCTCCAAAAAGTGTAAGTGGTGTCTTCTAGATTTGAGACAGGGTTTTGGGGCATTGTAGTTAGAGAATGCTGATTGCGTGTACTCTCCATTAATGTCTTATTTCTACCTGCGAATGTAAATGTATTTTGCATAGAGACTAGAGGGCAGTATTCCCAAGTGCAGCCTTGTAGGATCTTGGAAAAGAGATTTTTGCAGTATGATAGGACTCAGTGTTTTACGTTGTCATGTTCTTCATTCACTACGAATGAGCAGCTGTCACTCCCTTCAGGAGTCTGTGTTGTCAGGCTTGGACATGCTCCCAAAGATGGTGATTGCCCCACTTGAAAGCAGCTAATAGGTAGCATTTTGTTAACTGCTGAACAGGTTAACAGTTTCTTAACCAAAGCTTATTTAATCAAGATATCTAGAATTTAATTCACAGTCAAATGATAACTTCAGTCGAATGCATTTAACAACTTTGGGTTTTGGGTTTGTTTTTTTTTTAACACTCTTTTCTTAATTGCCAGTGGGACCCATTAGCCCACCTCAACCACCTTCAGTCAGTGCTTGGAACAAGCCTTTGACATCTTTTGGTTCAGCTTCATCTCCAGAGGTAAGAATGGAGGCAAGAAGAGCAGTTATATGTGAATCTTTCCAAAATCATCTCTCGTTGGGATTGGGTGAAGATTATCCATGTATGCTGGCATGCACATACTTAAACTAGTATGTGTAGAATTCTGTGAAGTTGGGAGATAGTTCAGAAACAGAGGATACGGGCTAGTGCTTTTATGACTGCAGCATGGAAAAACTATTCTCTTAATAAAATCTCAGCCATTCACAGATTCTATTGATAGTTGTTATTTAGTGCATTTTAAAGTAAAAATAATGCCTAATTTGCATGCGAACATTTGTGTATAGTTCAGTAATGTAGACAGAAACAGGGTGTCTCCAAGGAACTAAGTGCTTTTTGTGTCCCTTTTTAAATCAGAGATATAAAAAGCAGTAGATGCTTTCTAACTGTCTTAGCTCTTCTTATCCCATGTAATTTGTGTAGTCCGAAATTTTACATTTAAAGTCCTGTGGTTTTGTTTTCTTGGGCTTTTTTGGTTTTGACTTTATAGTTTTGAACTGTAAGAATATGACTTAACTCTTTGAGAAGACCATTTTAACTGCATAAGGAGATCTGGAAATCTTTTTTAGTTTCTTACTGTTCCTCTTGAATTGAACACTAGTTTTTGAACTTTCAGGAGAGTGTTGTGAACCTGGATCTGGAATTTTGAAATTGCACTTGTCTCTCTCCCCCTTCTCTACCAGTTCGTTGCCTTGATCTTGTTTACATATTTGTTTGCTGCTTTTTTTGTTTACTCTTGAGCTGGTATAAACAGTAGGAACTTGAGGAAGAGGAAGTGTGCATTCATATATTGTTTACTCTTGCAAATCTGTTGCAGTCACAGATAATACTTTTGCTGGCAGAATATAAAAGTACCCTTTTGGTGGTTTTCAGCTGAGAGTATTTTGTGTTTTTTTCTGAACCACTGGCATTGTACAGATCAAGAAATTTTAGGAAATGTGTTAAATGTTTACCTTTTAACTAGGGGACAAAGCCTGGGCAAGAAGGTGGAGTCGATCTTGGTATAGAAACTATTCAGTTTGGAGCCCCAGCTTCCAGCGGCAGTGACAGTGAAGTTGGCCCTGTACTTTCTGAGAAGTCGACTGACAAGCTACCAGAACCGAAAGAGCAAAGACAGAAACAGCCTCGGGCTGGACCCATCAAAGCACAAAAGGTAAAATGTCTTATCTTTAGTATAAACTTTTAAACCTAAAGAAGCTCAGCCAGCAAGAGGTTATAAATACTGGAATACTCATTCGGTTAGGACTAGACCTATAAAAATTGCATTCCCCTTTTGTATTTCATAAAACGATCAGTAAGTTCGTTCTTGAAGAGAAGATAGGGAATTCAGTTCAAGAAGCAAGTGTAAGTAAACAGCATCCTAGCCCAGCAGAGTTCTGTCCATTGGCTCTGTGTTTGGAGCAAGGGATGTGGCTAGAGCAGGGATGGGCGTATGGATTTGTGATTGCTTTGAGAGACTATGGATATGGTCATGTTTTGGTTTTGTTTCATAGTTTGGGGTTTTTGGTTTTCTCTTGATCTTACTTCACTCAGGCTTTGAGAGCTGTTTTAAAGCGGGCATTCTGTTTCTGCCCTGGCTGTATCTTGTCTCAGTAGTTCTTCCTGCCACCGTGCCTGCCTTGCCCTCCTCTAAATGATGCATGGTGCCTTGCTTAGTTTTGTAGCCAGATTACCAAGATGTGTAGTACACCAAGTTGCAGGAAAAGAGTTGTTTTGAGAAGTGGGAGGACTGTTAGGGCCACTAATCTGAAGTCTCCAATTCAAAGGCATAGATGTCTGGATGATTAAATTTTTTTGCAACTACTGTAGGTAGACTGCATAGGTAATCAAACTTACTTCAATTTAAAAAAAAAGTGTATTGCTGACCCTGCAGAGATTTAGGGTCTCCATTCGTTCATCATCTTGTATTTCCATTGTTATCACTCACAAGGAGTAATATTTTCTTCTCCAGTTATTTAGATTACACTTGGTAATCTTTCATGTTAATGAAATGTACTTTCCTGTAATTTCCACCTCCAATGCGTACATATCTGTGCATCACTAATGCTCAGCACCAGCTGCTTACTCCCAGAAACAGGTAGTTATAGAAGACAAACTTGGCTGATCACTTATAGAACCAGCTATTTCAGTCCCTCTTGATGCCTGAGATTTGGCAATGGTCCTGATGTAATTAAAGCCCTTTTCTCTTTCTAGAAGACCGGGTGTTTCTTTGTATTGGTTGTGTTTGGGGCTTTTTTCCCAAAAAAAGCTGAAATCTGAAAGTGCAATCACATTTAGAATGACTTTAACTTCTGCTGCATGAGGCACTCAGTGGGTATGCTGCAGTTCATGGGGTTTTTGCAAAATATAAAACCCCTATAGCAAAGAAATACGCAGTAGTTAATATTGCTGGCGAACTCCAGTAACCCAGCATGTTCAAAGCCCGTATCTCAGATATACTAGCAGCATGCCTAAAACAACCCCTGTGAAATCACTTAAAGATCCTGAACTCCAAAGTTAAATAGAGAGAGAGAAAGAGTCTACTTCAGTTTGCAGAAAGTTCCTTTTTTTTGGCTTGGCTGTAGCTCTCAAGACTCCTGTAGATATTGTGGAAAGACAAATGTGTGACTAAATGGTAAATTCATTGGAGGTGAACGTTTTTGTGTGCTCTTCTGAAGGAGAAGGCTGTAGTCCTTTAACTGTCTTGATGACAAAGAATCCCAACAAACAATTTCTACCCACCCACCACTCCCGTGGTGATATTTGCTATGAAGCCAAAATACAAACTTATGTTCAGGGTTAGAGGTTGATATTGTTGAACTAATATGGGCAATGTAAGAGAACCGTACTTGAAACAAAGCAGTTTACCTCTCTAAATGCGACCTTAAAGTGTCTGGAGGAGTTTCTACCTCTGTAAACTGTTAGAGCAAAAAATATTTGGGGTGAGATGGATCTGATGTTCCTAACTGCTGCATTGGAGAGCTCAGGCATCTGTTTCTGCGCTTGTTTTCTTCCTTCCCTCTGAAAGCTAGTCTCTGCTGGCCTCCTGAGGGTGCCAGATACCTTTGGGGAAACTCCACCCTCCCAAAGGCATTCTGTTGTAAAGCCTTGTTGTCTACTGCGGAAAGCAGCTGGCTTGTATTTACAGAGACAATACCTTCTGTCTTTCCACTATCAAAGCTTAAGGAATAGGATTTTAAGGACTGCCTTTAAGGAATCTTTGTGCTGCTCAGTAGTGAAATGGGCTGAGTAGTCTCAGCCAGAAGAGATATGGCTATGTAAACAGCAGAGCATTCATGGTCCCTGAGGCCCTTCATTCTGCTTTAATTCAGCTGCACGAACAGGAACTAGTGAATTGCAGCAGTTATTCCAGCTCTGGTGTCTGCAATATAACACAGCACTTGCATGTAGGTGTTTTATTTTTACTGGATATCCCTTTAGTGCTTAATTCCTAGGGAAACATGCTGCTAACATCCACACATCGAGATAGCTTCAAATGAAGGTAGAGTCTTCTGTTCTAGTTTCCTGGGGCCCTGTAAAATCCTGATTCTCTGAAAATTGAAATAACCTGTATCTATCTGAAGTCTTGTGGCTTCTATATTTTTTTTTATGCTTTTCTTGTAAGGAGAGTCAGGCTGGATTCCTCTTGTGGGTTTTAACTAGATCTTATTGTCGTTGAACTCTGCCACTTCACGTAAAACGTGTATTGCTTGAAAACAGTGGTTTAGATTCTTAATGTTCAGAATGAATGCACTTCAAGTACGTATCACTAACTTTAAAGTCTCAAATGACTTATTTGTTAGAAAATGCTTACCCTTCAGGAAAACTTTGTTAGATTTAAACAAAATTATTTTAAGCATGTTAGAATATTCTTGTGGGATAGGACATGGAGGGGAAGACATCACTGACAAGTTAACATTAACTTAGCTTCCAGACTTGAGTCCAGTAGAAAACAAAGAGTATAAACCTGGTCCTATTGGGAAAGAGCGTTCTTTAAAGAACAGGAAGGTGAAGGATGGTCAACAGGGAGAGCCCGAGGGACAGGAGAAGCCATCTCCCACCTCTGTCAGAAGTCCAGAACCTGTCACTACAAAGGAAACCAAAGCAGCAAGTGAACTGAGCACGGAAATAGGAACGATGATATCTGTCTCTGCTCCAGAGTTTGGAACAAACACAAAGGTAAGAAAAACATTGAGAAATTACCGAGTGCTCTGTGTAAAATAATGTTACAGTGGTGTAATTGATACTTGGTTGCCTGCTGGTGGTAGTTACCTGGACAGCAGAGCTGACTGAATAGCAGATATGATACATACTGCTTGAATTAAACAGTTCTCTAGAAGTGATGTAGAGACATGTTGTTTGTCATACCCCTGTACAGAGATCAGCCTGGAAGTTTTTAACCTTTTTTTGCTGCCTTACGGATGTAAAAACTCTGTCCTGAGCCTTGCTGTGGAGAGTGGCACTGGAGGCTGGTATAGGCGAATTCTGTAAACTCATATATGTGATCTCTGCTGAAAGTCAAGCACTCGTATGTAACTGGAGTGAAGTAGTGTGTCGCGATTGTTGGTCGAGTGCATGGATGACCTGAAGCTGTGAATTAAGTGCTGTTCTGTGGAAAAAAGAAATCTCTAAACTAGGAATGAGCTAAAGCCTTGGATAAGGCTCATTCAGGTTACTTAAAGGGTCTCTTTGTCAGCTCCTGTTGGCTTGGATATTGTCAAAATATCCCTTGCAGAACTCACTCAGGATGTTGAGGACTCATCATAGTTGTCTGTGTGGAGCTCCCCTGATTTCTCTGTAACTGCTCAGCAGTGAGATGATGACTTGCTGTCGGGATTCACTGTTCCACAGCTCAGTTATTAGCTGTGGTGCATCGATAGCACTGGTGGAAAAACATCCAAAGAGGCACTCCTTTTTGCCTAAGGACCTGTGTGGGGGCTGCCTTCACTATCGCAGCTTTGTGTCTTGAGTAAGAACTATGGTTGTCATCTCTCAAATGTAAAGATACCATGCAGTTTGAGTAGCTACTAGCTAATAGTTACACCTGCTTTGGTAAAGGAAAAATGCTTCTTGTACGTTTGTAAAGCAGTTTTATGAGTTTCGACTCGAGGTTGTTGCATGCTGTTTCAATCTGCCTTTTCCTAGTCTTAAGCAGAATTTTTGTGATGCCATTTAGGACAACTGATCTTTTGCAAAAGTTAGGTTAATAACTGAAGAATTTGAAATGCTGATCACTCACAATTTATCTTTGTCACATGCAGTTGGAAAAAGAACATAAAAGAAGGTAATTCTGGTAGTTTTTTGCCAAGGTGTCATACAAGCAGAAGATGCTACCTCAATGAAGTAGTGTTACAGAGCAAGTGTTAAGGAGGAGATTTGTGTCTGACATGGTAACTGCAAATTTGATTTTGAGTGCAATGGCAAATACGTTAGAATATTCAGTGCTGGGATTTCTCATCCTTCCTGGCAGTTTCCATCTTGTAAGTAGATGCGAATGCTTTATGTTAATACCAGAAACAGATAAAGTGTCCTCCTTGTATGCAGAATCTGAAGTGTAGAGCCATGAGCACCAGGTTGCTCAAGTATTTGCTAAGGAGACTGCGTGTGTGTCACATGCTTTCTTGCTCTCTGTCAAGCTCCACTGACCAGAGCTCAAGATAAGAGGAGGCACTTCTTCTAAGCCACCTATGGAATAGGAAACATATCTTTGCTGATTACTCCAGGCTGGCTCGATATTGAGTAACTCCACTAAAATCAGCATAATTGCGCCTCTATGATTTTTAAAGTATGAGATCTTGGAAATGGAAGTCTGGATTTTTTGCCTTCTTGGCCTTAATTAAACATGGGTTGCCAATGTTCTTTGAACTACCAAAGTATTAAAACGCCAAGCTTCTGTCTTCTGCAGGGAAAACCAGAGTGAAAAGAAAATTTCTGGTTTGTGCTGGATATGAAAAATCTCGGTAGTTTCTTCATTAAGTGGTTGCTAATAGAAGCGTTTAATAATAGGCCTAAATATTCCCGTCTCAACAGTTCCAGATAGCTTTTTTGAATTCCTTTGTCATGAGTAGTTCCCCGGGCATCAGTAAATTTTCTAGCAAAGGGGTGGTCGTATTTCATGTTTATTCTCTGGAAGTTGAACCAACAACCTGCAGGTTTATTGGAGAAGATAAGCTTCATCTAGATATTGCAGGAGTAAACCAGTCTTGCCCCTCTTTAAAGTGGCTTTTAAAATGGCTTCAAACACCGCTCTGGCCCTGGAGTTCCTATACTGATTTGTATGGCAACTGCTTTCTTCTTGTCTTTGTACTCTTTCTGTTGCTCATTAGTGAGGGAAGAGGTGATGACATATTTAATCTGTTGTTTGAATGTCAGGTGTTGAAGTTTTAGCAAACCTAAATGATTTCTGTTTGACACTCGTTAACATCCTTCTCAGACACTACTGCTCAGCTTCCAGGAAAGCACACTTTCTTTAGTGTATTGGGTGATTTAAATATTTGTAGAAGTCAAGCCAACTCCTCCTTCAGAAACAGAAGCTTTTTAAGAGTACCCCATCCATCCCAAAACAAACATCTTAGTAAGAGCATGTGCATTTAATCACAGAAGACTGTTCTACCTTAGAAACTGTATAAATATAAATTAACTCATACTGGTGAGATGTTTAAATTCAGAACATAAGTATGATGCTCTGAAGCAGTTGCAGCTGTTTCTCTTGGGTATTGCAGTATTTTTGGAGTAAAAGCGATCTGATGGTGTAAGTCTCTGAACTGGGTAAGACACCTTGCTCCTTGCCTTTCCCTACCCTACCATCTCGAAAGTTTTGTAGTTTTCAAATCACAGAAATGATCAATACCTGGTTGTGGACATGGCAATGAAATGTTTGCACAGGTAGTTGATAACAGCTGTGTGTTACAGGCTGTACTCAAGAATAAATTTTTAGTATCTGACAAACTCTCTGGTTTGAGTGAGTTACATAACTCAGGAAGAAATCAAATAGCGAGTTAAGCCCGTTGGTACCCTGATCCTTTATAGCAAGGTCAACTCTGAGGTCTGCCATATCCTTTTGTTCATAAAGTCACTTCGGGTTTTGTGATCTCTTCTTTTTGGGCAAAGTAGTTATAAAAAGGTTGCCTGTTCTTCTTCTTCAGGTATAAAATACTTGTAGATAATTCAAAAAAAGCATGTACAGCTTTTTGCACTTGCTATTATTACTGTTGCTAGTTTATAATAAAGTAATCAGTTGGTTTCTTCAGTAAGATAGTGGTACAGGAGAATCACTTTAATTGAATTGCAAAAGCTTATGATGACAAGCCACATCTAACAGCTTCTTAGACTCAATATACCAGTAAATGAAGGATGGTGGTTAACCTGCAGTTTCTGGAGTGGTGTTCTTATGGCTAAAGCATTGTCTAATCTGCATGTTTGGCATGTAACTCGCTCTTGTAGGATGGTTCGACATTTCCCATATACTTCTAAGGGCACCAGAGTTGACATGGTGGTTTGTTTTTAATTCTAGTGAAAAAGCTTTTTTTGTGCTGTAAGTTTTCAAAGTGAGACAGCTAGCAATAGTCTTGATCTATTTTTCTTTTGTTAGGAACTTTAGTCCTGAGACCTTGTAAAATTTGCATCCAAATCTTGGAGGAATTTTAATAATGTTAATTAAAAACTTCCTCTTATGCAGTAAAGCATCTTAAAAAAAAAAGATAATCCAGTTAATTACTTCAATAGAAGGACCTTGTGATTAAAGCAGCCTTGTGTGCTTACCTGGTTCTACCCAAGTTAAGGTTGCCAGTTGGAATCAAATATAAATGTGCAACTTGCAGTTTGGTAGTTCGGATTGTGGGAAACATAGTATATCTTGTATTTCACAAGTTTAACAAATAAAGGAAATAACTGAATGGATAAAATAGTTCTCTCCGTTTCCTCATTAATACAAAAATAAGTCAATGTGCACATCATGTCCTCTCGCCCCATTATGGTTTAGCTTGTTGCCCTAGTCTTTTACCAAAATGAGCTTATCCTTCTAAGGAAGAATCTTTGTTATTTGCCAGTTAGTTTCTTGATGCTTTAATTGCTCTTCTAGGAGGTGTTGCCATAGGCTTGAGGAGTAAACTGAGCGTGCACTTTTTTAATAGTTTGTCATGCTGGCTGGATGCAATTAAACAAGCATATGTGGCTCATGCCTTCAAAATCATGATCTGTTTCAAGTCCAGGCACTCATCAACAGTTCTGCTGCTAATTTGTCCTTCAGTTCCTTCTTGGTGTTTGGTTCTTTAAAAACGATAGAGCCTTTTCTGTGCTTCAAACATGTACAACTTTGGAGTCTACAGTGCTTGCTAAAGAGTGGATCTTGGCTAATTCAGGGTCACACCATTTATCTAACGAAGTCCCTGGTTCAGGTTCTGAGAACACCTGTTTGCCTGTCCAGAATACACTCAGGTATCAAGTGACAAGAACTGAAAAATAGTGCTCAGCATGGCTTCACAGAAGTACCGGTGCCTTCTGTGTTCGTTGGAGGTAATGCTCTAGAGAGCTGGCAGTGTTACGAGTGAGACGCTTACATCGGGCAGTGTAATACCTACAGCTGCTATAGTCACTGGCTACAGCTACAGTGTTCATTGAATAAGGTGCACTTAACTGTAACAAATAAGCTTCAAGGAAAGCCTCTGGGCAGACTGGAAATTTCAGTCCTCTTCCTTGAAATCGCTGCCCAGTGCAAAAATTGGGAGGTGGACTTCACTATCCAGAGACACTGAGTCTTGTGACTTTCAGAGACAAGACTTAAAGGCAAGAAAATTGTTTTGCAAATTGCAACCATCCTTATATGTTCATTTTAATCTGGAGGGCCTTGCTTGTCATAGGTTTACCCAAGAATTTTCTGTATTCGTTTAAGGCTACAGAAATCTTTCAGCTTTTTTAAAAATTAAAGTATAAGCTGAAAGTGCCTACAGGTGGCGAAAGCATCTTGGATGACAAATGATAATTGGCTACAGCACCACAGTTCAGTATGCCTAGTGCCCAGCCAGTACATCACTCCGTATATTCTTGCTTTACAGTCTGTATCTTGACTTGTCTCCAGATGTACATTGCGAGGTCATGAGGCAAACTGTAATCTCCCAAGAATTTTTCTGACCTCAGTAACAATTCAGCAATAAGGATTTCTGGACATGCCTTCTGAGAAAAAACTGATGTGAAATTCTGATCTTCTGTTGCTTGGTGAACTCCGCCTGTAGAAAGGCTGACATCTGTCCAAGAAATTTAAATCTAATTTAGGTAAGGGAGATAATTTTAATGGAATTATTTTTCTTCACAGGAGTCTGTAACAGACTACACTACACCTTCTTCTCATCCTAACACAGTGGCTACTAGCAGTACAAAAATGGAGGAGACTTTGGTGACGAACGTAAGTCTGCTGCAGTGATGGTCTTGACTTTGAAGACAAGAAAATATTTTCACACTTCTTTAAAGCACAAAATAGTGCCTTCAGTAAACAAGTCACTAGAGTTTCTTTCATGTTAACTAGCTGTGCATTAAGCAGTAATCTTATTCAGAAGGACATTTGGTTTGATTACTATCTGTTCTGGAATTCTTCATGAATTTTCTTGTCTTTTGAACAACTACAATGAGCTAAAGAGCATGGAAAGTGGAAAAGATGTTTCTAGGGACAATCCTAAAAAAGACAAGATAGGCATAATGAGGGAGTGTGGTCTCAGCAGCAGTTGGGACTTGGAGCTGGTAACAGTAGCAAAGCTCTGTAGGTGAGTTTGAAGAAAGACTTTTAGCAGCAAAGCAATTTTGAACTGTAGCCTGAAATCACAGCAGCTGCATGTGAAGGGAGCAGCTTAATGGTTTCTGAAAGCAGACAGCAAGCTTCCAGTTGTTCAGTTGCTATGGAGATGAGATGATTGCAGTCGTTCTGAAGCCAGAGATACTGACTGTGAGTGTGGTGTAGTGATTGAGAGGACCAGCTGAGTTGTGACTTGTAGCAAAATCAAGTTTGTCTTGAGTGTGCCAGGATTTCAGGGAACTTGGATCTTGTGATTTTTGTTGTTTGAGTGGCAGAAATAGAATTAGCTCAGAGTTGAATCACTTGTTGATTGGGGGAAGAAAGAATCATACAGTAGGATCTCAGGGTTTTATGAAGATGCCTTGTGAATTCCGTCTAAGAAATGCTTTTCAGCTTACTGCAGCATCCTTTGATGCAGTTTTGAAGCAATGCGGGTTGTATTTACTCCTCTGCTGGATTTTGTGGTTGTGTTGTGATTTGTGCCTTTGGTGGTTAGTGTGGAAGGCTGAATTATTTTGTGTTGATGATGTTAGTGTTTGCTCCCCTGTGGCATGTTGGATTTCCAACACGGGAAACAGGGGCTCCTGGCCACAAAGGATCTGTGCTATCACTTGCTTCAGAGCTTCAGTATCTTTGTGTCTTTTGGTTTAGCCTCACCCAGTGAAAGTCCTGTGTTTTGAGTGGAGAAAGAGGTTGGGGAAGCAATAGACTGGCCACTGCAGTATTTTTGATACATTTCTTTTACAGCTTCTGGGAAATCCATCAGTCTTGTCTTAGGCGAAGATAGCAATAGCATTATGTCAAGTTTATTTCCTTAAGTTTCACATCTTTTGAAAGAGAAGAGAACTGAATTCAGTTATTGGATGGCAAATCTGTTCTGGTTTGTTTCATGGTCCTGTGACTTTGGAGGTTTATAGCTTTCTCTGTTCAGAAACAGCATCTCATACCTCAAGGTCATGTAGCCCCATGTACTGTATTGGTACACAGGCGGACAGTCTTGGCTTGGGAAGAATTTTTGCATATCAGTAAACTGAAATGGTACTTTAAATCCCAAAGCAGAAACTTGGTATTTGTTTATGCAGAAGACATGAACACTTCAGAACCTTAGTCTTCAACCTCTTAAAGAGAGGTGAGAAGCATCTCAGCACCTGCTGAATGGCCTTTCCCCGCCTACCAAATTTTCACCTTCTCCCTGCCAAATGCTCAAGCCTTGAAGAAATTGTAGCTCATTAATAAAGCTTGAGCTTTGCTTTTCTGGGGCTTTTGCAGTAGATGTAGTTAGAATGTGATGTGTGTTGCCTGCCTTTCAGGTGCCCCTGCCCCACACCCTTCCCCTCCCTAGGAGGGAGACTCTACAACAGAGCTCCAGCCTAACTCCAGTTTCTCCCGCTACCGTCGACCTCACCCTCAAGGTATGTACCACATCCCTCTAAGGGTTGTTTTCTTGCATGCAGGGGAAAAAGTAATGGAGAACTTGCTGGTGAAACTTTTTTTTAGAGCCTTCCTTTGTTTCCTCTGCTGAACTGCTTTTGCATATAAACGGATGGCTGAAACACAAGACTCTATCAAAGGATGCATTTAAATTATAAATCTCTAACCCAGGTTTGCATTAACACTTGGCATCTCAACCAATCTTGGCTCCCACTACCCTGAAAAAAAAAAGATCCTAGCATTTTAGCATTGTACCGTAGTGTTCATGACAAACCATCAGAATCTGACTGAGGTTTTTTTGAGTTTAGCTTAAAGTTGCCTGGTTTGGTACTAAAGGCTGTAAGGAGTTGCTTGGTAAGCCGAGCTTGAGTTGTTCTTAGCTGTAAGATTTTGGTGCGGTGATAATATGGTTTTGAGTTGGATGGCTAAAGTTCTAAACGACGTGTAGGTGGTGTGTCGGTGTCTATGAAGGGCAGTTCGATCAGCTAGTCAGAACATGCTTTGTTGTGTTAGAAATGTTCTGTTTTCTGCTCTCCGGTGTGGAGCAAGCGTGTAGAATATTTTGAATGGTGTTTTCCCGTTTTGTTGGGTTTTGGACTGTGTGCATTTATAACTCACTAACATAGAGTTGGGCTCTAGCTTTGCCATTGTATCTTTAGACAGTTTTGGTCTTTTTTTTTTTTTTGTGTCCTAGATCTGCTTTGTGATTGTGACTGAACCAGTAGAAGTATTGTTGCTGCTTCTAGTATTGAGGAAGAGTGAAGTTTGTACTTAGTTTCTCTAAATTTCTAGAAGAAGTAGTGAAATTAGGGATTGGATGCGGAACTAACATTTTGGAGAAACTTGCTTGTACAGTCCCAGTGAGACTTGTGTCTTGCTGGCATGGTTTGACAGCTGCTTGCTCATGTTCCCTACAGATGATAGTCATTAATGATCTCTTGTGGAATCTTTGCTTTTCTTTTGTTAACGCTTTATTTCCTGAAAAAAAAAAAGTAACATCATTTTAAAACAATAGACCAGCAAAAATGGGGAGAGGACTGGAGAGGGGCAGGTAATTTAACAAAAGTCTGGTTTTCTATTGCATTCATATGTAATAAATTACCATAATCTGACTTTCTGGCGCCTGAAAACATTTTTCTAAAATAGCAGTCTCTGTTTAGCAGCTGGATATCTGATTCACATGTAATACAGGTAGGAATGTCACTATAGCTTGATGCTGTGAAGAATGTGAACTGTTCGGTTACAAAGCAAACTGTGGTGTTTGTGTCATTCATCTCCCAGTTTCTTTTTCTGCTGTTCCACTGTCGGTGATTTAATTGCTTTCTCAGTGGATGATAGATCTTGGGTGTGTGCTAACAAAATATGTCAAAGATCCATGTTTTGAGGCTACATTGAAGAACACTGACCAAAATCTGAATGGAAAGGCATTTGGAAGCACTTCTGTTGCTAATTTCTCTATTCCAGCCACTGGCTCTACCACCTTTTTGCAACTGCGGAAGGCAACAAGCTTGTTTCGAGGCATGCACAGAGAGTGTCACTTTCACAACAGGCCTTCTGGTCCAGACAGCGCTGAGCTGCTCTTTGTCATCCTCTTCTGCTAAAAGATACTTTTGGAGCAGCAGAGAGGAGAGCATGTCCATCCTTCCCTTAAAAGAATAAAATCTCCAGGCTCTGCCTCCATGAAGGAATAACCCTTGTGCCTCCTCTTTCCTCTGTCCTCTGTCACAGAAAGCTGTCTGTGAGGAGACATGGCAGGGGAACTCAGCCACAATTGCTCCCACTACATAACATTCTGCCAGGGTGTAGGTATAAGGTGCTCTTATTGGAAGGCTTGTTGAGATCCTGTGTTTCCTTGGAGTAAGGCAGACATCCTCTTAAGGACTTAGCTGACAGGGCTATTGGTAGGTAAGGAGCTGAGCAAAAGAAAGTCCAAAGCAACCTTAAACTGAGCTGCCTGGCCCTCTTCTGTGTTCCGAGGTTCCATCTAAAATTCCTGTGTGGGCATCTGGTCCAGAATCTGACACCTTTTGACTTTCTGATCACTTAAACTTTGGCATACTTAAGGATATGCACATTGGTATTTGTCTCCAGTTAAGTTTTGGGGTAGTACATACTGGACCGTTATTGCAATATGAAGGCCCCAATGGGTCAGTAAAGAAGAGAAGCCTCAAGCAACCATGATCTCCAACCTCTGCTCTCCTTTTCCCATAACTAAGCAAGCAGTGAAATTACAGTGCCTTGCCCAGCCTCACTTAATTTAGAGTCTCTTACTCCTTCATAACTGGTCTGTAGGTGGTGCTGCATAGGTGATCCTAGAGTACCGATCTCTCTTGCATCTTGTTTTCTGACTTGAAGTTACAGATAGTTAAAGAGCTTTCTGAAAGCAAATCAATTAGAAAAGTCAGGACTATGTTACATGCCCTTTATTGCACATTGGTAGGGGTGTGGAATAATCTGGGAACTTTGGAAGACACAGTGCAATATGTAGACTCTAGCTTTTGCTATCAATAGTTTCTCCAGGACATCATGAAACTCACTGAACATAGTAGAAGCTTCTACACCTTCTCTATTCAGATACTCGCAGGTACTACTTCACTTTCCCTTAATACCAATGCAGTACAAGACCATTACCCTGTCTTACCAGAGGCCGTGGTGTTCAGAAGGGAGCCTGTAGTCTTACCTGTACTCCACCTTAAGCAAAATCCTTTCCAGCAGATTAATAATAAATTTAGAAGTTTGCCTTGTCTGCAAGAATCAGAACCAATTTAGAGGAGAATGTCATGGAGGGAAAACTGAATATGATTACTGGGGAAGATTGTATCAAAAAGGAAAACAGGTGACTTACCTGCAAATGATTTAATGTGCAACAAAGTTTCCCTCCTCCCGCTTCACTCGTGAGGAATACAGAAGTCTGTTTTCCATGTGGGTCTGTATTGATCACTGATCACCTACTTCTTTGGATATTGCTTTGCTTTTTTATCACTTCTGAAGCATCTAGACAAATAACCTAAGTCACGTTTGGTCTGTCCAGACTGTGTCTAACTCCTATAAAACAGAGTAGGTTGAAAGTATGATTTTCAGAGACTGCAAGCCCCAGTTAAGGGGCTCTGTTGATCCAGGCAGTGAGGTCAGACTTGTTGGTGAATATATGTTTGCCCCGTTACGTGTGCCGTTGAAGACAGCACCTGACCTTGAGAAGCTTACAGTCCACCAGATGAACAGTTTCAGCCTATGGCATCCAGCTCTGCCAGCAAGATCTTTGTTTGAACTGGGGACAGCTGAAAGTTGTAGAGAAGTCCAGGGACTGTGTTTAAGCCTTTAAATTAGCAAGTGTAGTCTGAACATTAGTACATCCTTTTCACTAGTCCCTCAAAAGTGTCTCAGTTCAGATTTGGCATTTTGTGTCTAATGTAGCAATAATTAGATTGTTACTGGCTGCAGTAAAATAACAGTTCTTTCCACTTTTGGTGGAAGATAAGTGTGTATAAAATATTTAAATGGGAAGCTTCATCTTCTTTGCTGTGCAAGACTTAAACTCGTAATTATTAGAGAAATAGAGGAGCGTGAAGCATTTTTTAGCATTAAAGTAGCGCACACAAAGTGTGTCAGCTCGTGGTTGCTCGTTGAACAGCAGTTGCTTTGGAAATCTGAACTTGACTACTCGTGTTTACTGAAGTGTGCATCAGATATTTTTAGTGGTCACTCGAAGTGGATGATTTACCAAGAAAGCAAGGGGCTGTTTCATTTAAATGGCCCAAATAACTTGTAAGTAAAGGACTTCGTGGAAGTATTTAGAGGGGTTTTTACCTTTCTTTTGCTCACTGTGTCTTTTGCTCTTCGTGTCGAACAAAACCAGGCCAAATCAGTGTGAGTGATTTCTCTTTTGAGCCTTGAGTGTTCAGATGATGAACTGTGCACGTGTGCAGTTGGAACAGATAAGAAGCTCCAACTTAAGGCCGTATGCTTTTTGCATGAACAGAGTTGCACGATTATGATGACTTTTAAAAAAGAGGCTCGCATGAAGCCTGAATTGCCTTTTGAACTGAAAAGAACTGCTGAAAGAGAAAGACTGTTTGACTAGTTCAGACTTCCTAATAGATGAGGAAATTTGTTTTCTTTCCAATAGATGGAGTCTGCACGCAAAGCATGGGAGAATTCCCCGAACATGGGGGAGAAGAGTTCTCCAGTGACCTCAGCAGCATCTCCCATCGCTGGTGGCAGCGGCAATAGCAGCAGCAGCAGCAACACTGGGCCAAGCAGTGGTACTTACAGCTCATTCTCTAGTGCGTCAATGCCTCCTATTCCTGTGGCCTCAGTTACACCGACAACTTCGCTGTCAGGTACCAGATGTCAAGATTGTAGTATCCCATCATATTGTTCCTTGGTTAGGTTTTTCAAGAGACTGGATTTGCTTTGGAATTACGTTTAATGCAAAGGTAGCAGAAGTTTTGTGCTAGTATGAAATGTCAGCTCTGAACAGCAGCTTCCCAAATACCTTTTAATTAATGAGGAGGTACTGCACCTTTTTCACTTCAGTCAGCTGAAAGGAAGATGGCATCTCTCTACCTATGCTACTTATATGGACTTGAAAGAGGAGCTAAACTTCTCCTGTTGGGTGCATTATTGGTTTCATTTTGTTCAGCTGAATGAAGGCAAGTAGGTAGATTTTGGAGCAGATGGTAGTTCTGATATCCAGCTAATTGCAGTCTTACTTTGATTTGTGCTCTTGCTTCTGGAGTCAAAGCTTTGACAGTTCATACCAAAACCCCTTCGCACTAGGCAGAGCAAATGTCCAGCTGCTCTTTGCAAACAGTGCTGGCTTCCACCTCTGTTCTTTGCAGGAAGCAAAAGATGCTATATCTGGTTAAATCTTCACGCCTTAGAATATTAGAATGTGTACCCAAATCTCAGCTGAAGTGCTTGAAAAAGACCTTTCTTTGGAGCTTGGCTCTCAACCACGATAGGCACAACCACCATACGTTGCAATATTTTGTTGTGTAACTAACCAAGATGTCTACTTCAGTATTTTTTTATATGCTCCTATACTCAAGAAGGGAGACATGTTATGGTTGCAGTGTTTCCTGTAGTGAACGTAACAGAATTGTCCTCCCTGTCCATCTTACATTGATGGAAACTGCTGCATTAGGTTTCAGCGTTCTTTACCAGTTGTCGCTGTGCTTGCATAGCTGTCCCAACAGTTTGACCACTGACAGATGAGGCTTTGAAACATCTTTAGCTGTTTTATGATGTATGACTTGCTTCTCTCTTTCTAGGAGCTGGAACATACACAACCTCCTCACTGAGTACGAAGACTGCAAGCACCTCAGACCCTCCTAATATATGTAAAGTGAAACCACAGCAGTTGCAGACAAGCAGCCTAGCTTCTGCCAGTCACTTTTCCCAGCTGAGCTGCATGCCATCCCTCATTGCCCAGCAACAGCAAAGTCCCCAGGTCTATGTGTCTCAGTCTGCAGCAGGTAATAGTGTTTGTGGCTGAGAAGTTGCATGTCTGCTTTTGGAGTTCTGAAGCTGGAGAGTTGAACTGAGTTTTGATTTTGCGTGCAGTAAAGACAGAATGATGGAGAGCATTCTGTAAGCAAATATTCGCTAATTGTGTCCTCCTCCAAGTGTGTTAAGTTTCTAATTAGTGAGTAATAAAGATAATGCTGCTATTAATTTTTTGAGGAAAGTAAGTCTGAATCTCTTGATGTACCGTTTTGCTGTTGCAGAATGTTAAATTGCTATTTAAGATCAAGAGTGACTTAGTCTTGACTGCTTGAAGTGCTACAATAGTTTAGAATTATGGCATTTTTCTTTAAAAAAAACCCTATGTAAAATTAACCTAAATTGCGTGACAGTGTGACAGGTTCTTCCCCTTCCTTCACCCAAACACCTGCTTTGGCCAGAATCTGTTGCTTATCCCGCAAGAATTGCATGGGACTAAATATGCATATGCAAGACTGATAGATTCTGGGGGTGAGTTGGAAAAAAATACCAAAGCTGGCTAGGTACCCAGCTCTTCAGTTCTGTTTCTTCTCCCAGTCTCTCTGGTATCTATCGCACTGAGGAGTACTGACGGCAGCTGCGTCTCTAACTCTTGATGAAAACCTTTTGAGCAGGGAAATGTACTAATTGTATTGCTCTTCCTGAGGTACTGCAGCTCAAATCCCAGCATTTTATATGGATACGAGTCATCTGTTCAACACCCAACATGCACGTTTGGCACCACCTTCTCTGGCCCAGCAGCAAGGCTTTCAACCAGGGCTTTCTCAGGTATTTGGTGATTTGATTTTTTTCCCCTCCCTGTCCATACTGCCTTTCAAGCTCTGCTAATGAGTTAATGGGGACAGGGGAGAGTGGGACTAAAGACTCTGCAGAAATGAGGTCGTGCCTGCCCTTGCCATTTCATTCTAATACATGCAGATGGTGCTTGATCTCTGCTGTTCCTGAGAATGAAAGAATTTGTTGTGAAAGTTGAGAGAATATGCTTTCACTCGCAAATGTACTTTATGTAAAAGTACATATGCATGGGACATGTTTATGTGGCCATGTTCATGCAGGCTTATTCAACTTCTGTAGTACAAAATTTTATGCGATCTTTTGCAGTTGCTTTGTGTGCAAATCTAAATGATTCATTCAGTTTCTGCTGGTTATTTGCAAGGAAAAGTGTAAAATTCAACTAGAAAGTAATTTTCTGAATGGGAGCAATACTGGCTCTGCATGCAGCCTTGGAATTTGACATTCTTTGTGTACTTTTTATAATGTTACACAAATCCTGGCATGCATTTAACTGTAGTTTTTCTCTGTGACTTTTGTCCTTGGATATTTAATGGTTTCTTTTTTATGCAGCCTGCTTCAGTTCAGCAGATCCCCATCCCCATCTATGCACCTCTGCAAGGACAGCATCAAGCTCAGCTGGGTCTAGGAGCAGCACCAGCTGTTTCACAAGCACAGGAGTTGTTCAACTCCTCCTTACAACCTTATAGGTAGGTAGCGTATGCCAATTTCTTTGGGTTTTGAGTGGCAGAATTTATAGAACTTTCTTCCCTGAAGACTTTTGTTCTGTGCTCAATAGCTGCCTCATCTTCCCCAAAATGTCTTAACGTCTGTTTGTCTGGCTGAGAACGCTGTATGCAGATTGTCTGGCTAGTCTGCATGTGTAGATGTAGCTGTGAAATCGTGGGTTCAAAAATTATGCATGATATTTGTGTCTTTAGGAAACCAGGCTAAAAACCTGAAAACATCAGTCTTTCATACTATGAGAACAGAAAGAGGAGCCTGTCCCGTTAATTCCTGAATATTTGTGTGTTATTTTTGTAATCAAACCAACACTGGAGTCTTGAAATGCTTCAAAATCCTACTTTGAACCCCATAGACAGTAAAAACTTAATTTCAGATGTGTAGGGGACAGCAGAGTATGTTTTAGAATAAATGTTTTCTGTTTGCTACGAAAGATAGTAGGAAGACCAGTATCTCTCAAATGGCATTGTTAGCCAGACCAGTTTCCACTGTAAGCCTTTCCAAAGCTTCCTTGCATTCCTTTCGAAACTGATTCACAGTGGTATAATTCTGATAGATTTTGTTTGTTTCACTTTGAGAAAGTTTCTTTGGAAATTTAATTAGAGATTTTTGCATATGCTGTTAAAAAACCATGCTTGTTGCGGTGCAGAAGGCTGAAGCCACAGAAGGTTTAACTGACTACATGAGTATCCTGAATTTGTGCTTGGCTGACTTTGTTGGACCAAATAGTGCTTGTCCTGCCACAGCTGACAAAAATTGCTGCAAACACTTGGCTAGTTGCAGAAACACAATCAGTCTGGCATGTGGTCCAGATTAAAGAAGTGGTTCTGGCTGATGTGGTCATGCACAAACCCACTATTAATGGAGTTTTGGGTTGTACAGTTTGTAAAAGTATGAATACTTTTCCCAGATCTTGAAAGGTGCAGAGGAGGATAAGCTTTGAGATGTATAGGTTTCTGGTTTAAAAAAACAGAAAAAAAAAAAAAGGCTTGTGAAAAAGTTTTTGGCTACCTTGAAGACAGTCCTCTGCATACGTTCTGGAAAAGATTCTTCATTTGCTCAGAGTACAACTGTAAGAATGTTTTGCAATAAAGGAAGGGCGCAGAACAAAGTTAACCCGGGTGTTCCCTCAGGCAAGCACACGGCCGCTGCGCAAACAGATTAACAGGGCCAGTGCTATGCTGGTACATACCGACCAAGTGAGAAAGTGAAAAGTGTTTCTACATCAAGAACACTGTCCTCTGAGCTGAAGAGCTTTGAGAGGGGCATTTATTTAAAACCTCTGATTCTTCAGTCTGAAGGTGGCTATTCAGCAGGCTCTTAGTGGAAGCAGTTGGATGAATACTTCTGATAGACTAAACCAGCCTATCTGTTGTGGTGCTTTGCTCTACTGGCTTTGGTCGCTTGTAAACAAACTGCAACTTCCCCATGCTGATGACAAGGCAATTGAATATCTAGTTAAAGGCTGTAGTGTCTGGCTGTGTTACTGTTTTGAAGCCAAAGCATTCATTTGGAAACTCCATTTGTCAGCATCCAGTGATGTAACCTGTAAGTATTAAAAGTTGAACTATGGAGATCTGTGAAGTCAAAAGATCAAAGCAGTTCACTTTGAATAAATGGAACTACTCGCCTGAGGTGCTTCTCCACTGTCCTACCTCCTAGCACAGGAACGAAGAACTGGTAGCTTCTGTATGTTACAATTAAGTTATGCAAAAACTATTTTAGCACGCATAGCTAAGTGTACTTTAAGATGTCAGTAGAAAGCCTATAGTCATTTTTTCCTGTGGCCTTTAGTAGGATCTGTTATTTTGTGGTGTGCAGAGTAAATGGCAACTACCTTTCTCAGGTGAAAATCTGTTCGACAGAGCTAAGGGTTCGTTCTAATTCCATTTAAAGGATATAACCTGTGTTCTTAATTTTTGGTGGCTCAATGTTGAGCTCTGTCTGCATTTTTATGTATAATGCTTCAATTTCTTACAGATCCCAGCAAGCTTTTATGCAAAGTGGTTTGTCTCAGCCATCACCAGTAGTTCTCTCTGGTACAGCCTTACACAACTTCCCAGCAGTGCAACACCAGGAGCTTGCGAAGGCACAGTCAAGCCTGGCATTTCAACAGACTTCGAACACGCAACCTATTCCTATCTTATACGAACATCAGCTTAGTCAAGCTTCAGGACTGGGAGGCTCTCAGCTGATTGATACACACATTCTCCAGGTAGGAAACGCTCCAGAAGGCAAAACTTGCTTTGATACAGATAATGCAATAATAAATCAAGTATTGCTTAGCTTGACGTAAGCCCACCTCTGTGATAACTGCATGATAGTCAAGGTAGCAGGAAACTTAAGACGTTTGGAAGAGAATGTTCTTTTAATTTCATGAAGGTACATCAGCATAAGCTCTGAACTGAGGATTGTTCCCCAAGCTACAGGGCTCCTTGCACTTCTATCACTAATTGGAGCTTGAGGTTTAATTTCTGTTATGGTAGTTGATTAAGGGATCTTCTACCTTGCAAATGGGAGCTTTACCACAAGCTGAAACATTCAGGTTGTCAGCTTCCTATGCTGTGGTTTCTACTGTCCTGGCTGAAATACAGAATAATGTGCCATGCTGTCTTTGACCTGCTCTCCGAAGTATTCTTAATGTAATGGTGTCTTCACTCTTCGTAGGCCAGAGCTACACTCACCCAGGCTTCAAATCTGTACTCTGGGCAAGTTCAACAGCCTGGCCAGAGCAATTTCTACAACACTGCACAGTCTCCCAGTGCTCTCCAGCAGGTAAACTATGGCATGGTAAATTTCCTAAATTGTATTCTTCTTAAAAGCATATTGTTCTTAGCATTTTTTGTGGAGTGGGAGTGAGGGTGGAGGTGGGGGCTGATAAAATCTTTAATTCTTCTAAAATGCAAGAATTGAAAATTGTTAGCGAGGGGTAACTACTACAGCAGCACTGAAACTGAATTGCTGAGAAGTTGTGTGGCCTGCAAGTTCATGCTGATCATTCGTCTCTGGCATCCTTCTCTTAAATAGCTCCTTTCCTAGTGATAGGCGAAGATACAGTTGGCACAGTGATGTTGCTAACTGATTGTGGCATATGCTGCCTTTATGGGGGCAGGTGTCGGTCAGTGGTGGTGGAGTGAGAGACAAACTCCAGGTGCGTCGTGCAGCCTAATTGTTAACACCAAGTCTCACTGAGATGAAAAGCTCAGAGCTGCTACGTATGTCAACAGTATCAAACATGTAGAAAACAAATGACAAGTCAGCAGATAAATGATAATACAGACAAACAGGACAACCAAGTCAGTAAACTACGTCAGGAGGTTTGTAAAATAACTCCAGCGATTCTAAGTTTTTTTTAATTATTTTGTGAAAGCTTTGTTGATCTGCTATGTTTTCAAGCAGCTTTTAAAAAAAAAAGCTTATGATGGGCTGCTCTATTTTAGTAGACTACTTCATATGCATGAAGAGTTGCCAAGGCTGATACGTAAAAGAGTCTTAAAAAATTGAGCCTCATCTGTTGAAAATCTAGCATAAAGTTTTAAGGACCTATGAGATGGTTTAGTGTTTTAATGTGTTCAAGCTTGGCTGCCTCTATACTTTTTAACCTGTTATCCTTCGGAGCCAAACCTTAAGAAGTCTTTCACATCTGGAGAATATCATATCATATATATCACATCATTCTTCTAGTTACACTCAAAATACAATTTTGCAGGTTGTGGATTGATGATCAGACTAGGAAATGTAGCAGCTCCTGCCAGTTAGTTCACCACTGTGTTATTTTCAGTTTATCCATACCGTTCTGTGGTGTTTTCAGCCCACAGCGCTCTTTGTTAATCCAAATGAGGGACAGGCCATGGTTGGGTTTTTGGGGTTGTGGGTTTTTTCAGGTTTTTGGTTTTTTTCCTAAAAAAAAAAAAGCTCAGAAATGCTGGCTGTTGGGACTCCCAGAAAGTAAAATCTAGTTTTCATCCTAACCAGTTCCCTTATGATGACTAAAATTATTTGAAGTTAAAATAAAAAAAATCGCAACTGGCTATTTCATTCTAGTGTATTTTCTGAGTTTAATTAAACTTACTTCTTCATACAGTGAAGTCGTATTGAATCATGTTGGAGTTAGTAGCTTTGCTTCTGAAAAGCAATGGCCCAAATGCTATTAGAACTGCTTATGAAGGTGGGCTAAACAATAGGTTCAATTATTTGCTTGCAGCTCACTAACCTATTTACTTTGTAGCTGAAATCATAGAGCTAGTAAAGAAAGTTAAATAATGGCCATTTTGTATATGTTACTGGTGATTTTGTACTTTTTTCCAGGTGACAGTACCTTTGCCAGGATCGCAAATTTCTTTGCCCAACTTTGGATCCACAGCACAGCCACTAATCGCCCTACCCCAATCTTTACAACCACCACTACAGCACACACCACCACAAGCGCAGGCTCAAAACTTAAGCAGACCTGCACAAGTAACCCAACCTTTCAGAGGACTGATCCCAGCAGGAACTCAACACAGCATGATTGCTGCAACAGGAAAGGTAAGAATATTGGTAAATCTACAGTACAAAAATTAATACAAAGCACAGCTGAATGCTGTTTTATAGAACCAGCATGGCAACCTGTGCTGACTCTTGCATCTAAGAACTTGCCTTGGCCTTAGAAGGTAGGGAAGGGAAGATAGAAAAGCCGGGCAGGATTAGTCATGGACTAGGAGGTGTTTCATGTGGAAGCCGTGTGGAAACTAATCCAGAGACGTTGTTTGAGCAGCAGGCAAACAACATTACACTGTCAGGCCCGGTTTCTGATTCTGGTCGTGCATGTGTTTGTCATTTTGCTCCAGTGTGAGGCTAGAAGCAAGCTGTAAGATTTCACTCACATGCTTCCAAACCACCAAGTGCACCAGCTGCGCTTGTAATGCCTCCTTCTGCTGTTTGAACCTATTATGCTATATACCTGTTGTACTGTCAAATGGGGAATGCCTGTGGTTCAGGGTAGATCTAGTCTTTACTAATACTGCCCTGTCCTCCGGATCGACGAGTGTCCCAGAGAACACCAGTCAGGTAGCTGTAGTGAAAAACACTGCAAGAGATAATTTTATGCATTTTTGTGTGGATAACTCTAGAGAAGGGAAGTTATCGCTTGTACATTTGTGAGGACATTAAAACTTGTTCTATGCTAGAACTTGAATCCAAGAGTGAATGTCAAGGGATGAAATCTTTCTGGTGCAGCAAACTGAAGTTGTAGGGGCTTTGATGGACTATGTATCAGCTGTGACCTTAAGCCAGAAGTAAATTCTACTAATATTGCTGGAGGTCTTTTTTTTCTGCATAGCACAGCAAGGTGCATAATGAGAATGTAGCATTGTATGCAAGGCAAGACCTTTGATGTGTATAAAGGGGTGGTCTTGCAGCTGAAGAAAACTCACCCTGAGTGACAGCTCCAGTAAGGAAATAACCCTGAAATAGTGCAAGAAATTTGAGTACCAAGAAGGGAATTCTCTCCTCTCCTTTATCTGGAGCTGCTGTGGTAATTGCTAATGAGAGGATGTGTGGACCTGGCTTCCAATCACAAGGCTTCTTAAGTGGAATCACAGATTTACAGGCACCTGGGATATTCAGATAGTGTGCAGCACAATGCAGTTGCAGCATACTTTTGGGTGAGCAGTGGATGATAACACTGGACATGAACACAGTTAAGGTATCTGTCAGATGTAGCAAGGTCTTTCCCCAGAGTAGGGAGTTATCTAGCTCTGGAGCTGCACCTGAAATCCTTACAGCTTGTGGCCTAGGTTTTAGGGTGCTTTTTGGCATAAAATGACCCTGCTGTCCCAATGGTTTACAGCTGTGATAAGAGAAATCCCTCTCAGGAGTTAATTCCATGTATTGGACAGTAATGACAAACAGAACTCCAGATCACCTAGATCAAGTTTTCATCCTGTCACTCACTAAGCAGAGTATATGGTGATTTTTGCGCCGTGCTGCTTTCTAGCTTTTCAGGATCTGGCCAAACCTTTTCACCTTTAAAATGTTTATTAGCCTGTTTTCCAGGCAGCAGCATGTTTCTTGCTACAGTTTTCGTTGGAAAATGTTCACTTACTTCAATGAAAAATGAGGAAGAGCTGCCGTGGGATGGTGGCCTTGGGTGACTTTCCTGCCCTGTATTAAGGGTTTCATTGTGTTCCTGCTAAAGAAAGTCAACTTAAAACAGCCACTCACTTTAAACTGATTGATTGTTGCCATTATGCTTCATGGCTGTGTATGGAAAGATACTGTTCCAGAGACTAATTTAGTCTGAGTATATCTGCAAAGTAACATACAAGATTCATTGCTTCCATTAAGAGTCTGGAGATGTTTTGTGTGAATGACAGCTCTGTTTTCATTGCGCTTTTTTTTTTTTTAAACTGGGTTATTTTATGGCATTATTCACTTCAACTTTTTTCAGGATTGTGTCTAAATATTTTCATGTGGTACATGAGATGGAGAAGGAAATGTCAACCCTGAAATATTTTTTAGGGCCAAATGTGTGAAAGGAGTCATGAATCCCGTTTCATTATGCAGGAAGATCAAGTTAGAAATCAAATACCAGTGCTGAAAGCGCTAAATAGTGCAGGAAAACTGTACACAGAGGTGCTAATGGTGCTGGGGTTGTCCTAATTGTAAGAAACCGTTCTGCAATCTGGCTTTCACCTCCGCTTAAATGATGTATTTTCATTGAGAAAAATGTGAGGTAAACTAACAGTTATGTAGTAAACGTAATTTTTATTTGACTTAGAATTAACATGTCAGTTGTGGTTTTTCAGATATCGGAAATGGACCTGAAGGCCTTTGGAGGTGGCATTGATGTTAAACCTGGAACACCGCCAGTTACTGGTAGAAGTACTACTCCAACCTCCAGTCCCTTCCGGTAAATCTCTCTTAAGCTCAAAATTCCTCAAAATCAAAGCTAGAAAATGTACCTAGTCATGCATGAGCAGCCAATTCTGAAAAGCATCGGGTGAGGGGCTACTAATATGAAACTCCGTGCTTAAAAGCAGCGTTCCAGTAGGTCGTCAGATCTGCTATAGTTGGCCAGAAGTATATGGGTCTGAAATAAAACATTAAAAATATTTTTCCGATTAAACAAACCAAGTCATATGAAGTCATCTGGGATTGCACCAGGAAAGCACAGAAGTGGCAGGGAAGATTTACTTTGGGCTAAAACTCCTAAGACAGTTTATCTTAAAACTGCAGTGCTCAGAGGAAGAACACTTAAAGGCTTACACCTCAGCTGGGCCAACAATTCTGTTGGACAACTAAGAACAGGTACAAGATCTCTAAACTTCTTACAAGTGACATTAGTAAGCTGTTGCAGGCTCACCTCATTTATTGGCAGAATTAACAGAATCTTGCTCGTATGCAGATGCACTTCATGGTAAACCTGTTGAGCTGCTTGTGGGTGAAGTCATTAATGGGATGAAGGAACTTGGAAATGGAACTTTGCTTCAAGATTGTTTTGTTCTTGAAAGCTGCACTCCCTTGCATAGTAATTGTATTTGGGGGCTTTCACTGGAGCAGACTGATGGGGTTCAGGCTTTTCTAGAGAAGTAGAAATGAGAGTTGGACCTCCTACGTGCAATGGTCAAGTAGTGCCTCGGATACTTCACCTAAGAAAAAAAGGAAGGGCTGAGGAAGAAGAAACATTTAAATTCACAAGTTAGCATTTAGGATGATTGACTCGGTATATGTCTTGGAGATTCTACGGAAGATGTTTCTGCTCCTAGCAACCAAAGCAGGGCTTTATGGTAAGCTTTTGCTCGAAAGTGTAGAGCTACTGGGAAAACGACAAAAGCATAATATATCTCAAGAGCTGGAAGTGAAAACTCAACAGAGACTTCTTTAAGCTTACAGAATGTTGGTGTGTGGTGAGTTTAGCTGGCTTCCTGGCCACTAGTGCCTCGCTGCTCGTTTTATGTTAAGTATGTATGTCACCCACACACTCTGCTTGAGAACTCTGCAAATCAAGCTCCGTTTCCTAAAGAAAGCTGTTCACCCTTTTGTCTTCTCCAAGGGCTGCTTGGTGCCCTTCCCCCAGATAAACTTTCAGGCTTCATTTAACGCGTAGTGATTCAACACTTCTTAGAAGTTGTAGTGGAGGGTCATGTTCTTAGCCAAATAAAAGAGGGGGAGAGTGTTTTCTGTGAATTCTTGAAATCTGCCGAAGCGCATTTTGAAACATTTGACAACAAGTCAGAGTGGAAGCCGCTGCACATCGTACCTTCTGCTGTGCGTGCTTAAGGCCTGTTGTGACAAGCTCTGAACTTGACATGTTAGATCAAACAGTAAAGGGGCAGGACTGAACATAAAGGTACCACGGATGGGAAGGGGAACAGACTTTTAACGTCAGTATTTGTGTTAGGAATACTGTTGGGAAAGGTCACTTTCATACAGACCTTACCTTGGAGTCTTTCCATATCCTAACTAATTTCTGATTGTGGTTTCACTTTGTATTCTTAAGTTCCGAGTTTGTTTGCGTTTGAAACCAACAGTAGATCCAGAAGAATATCTGATACCAGCTGCTCCAAGAGATTATTTTTCCCCCCTCCAATGCTGAATTTCTAGTTAAATTGTGTCTAAAGGCAGAAGCATCTTCTGGATGAGAGCAGTGTGATTCTAACTGGCGCTCTTGTCTTTAGGGCCAGTTCTACAAGTCCCAACAATCAGTCCAATAAAATGAACAGCATTGTCTACCAGAAGCAGTTTCAGTCAGCAGCTGCCACGGTGAGAATGACACAACCGTTTCCTGCACAGTTCGCACCACAGGTAGGTGACTGGTGGCTTGCTGCAGATAAATCTGTGTCTCGGTATGACCTGGTGACTTTGTAACTCGGCTGTGTTTCCTCAGGCTTGATCATGGCCGAATACAAAATGGAATCCTTACAGAAAAGGAAATGCATGAGAACTGATTTCAAGATCAAGGCTAAAAATCCTCCTCTGATCTTGCTAACTAGTAGTGCAGATTTTGTGGTGTGTTTAATTTTGAGAGTTTTGTGCACGCTGAGGAATTTAATGCAAGTGATGAATAACGTGGAACAGACAGTTGTTCAGTTCTGCTGGCTTCCCCACGCAGCTGTAGTGCACCTCATCCTGCAAAAGCGTGTAATTTAGTTGGGGAAGGGGAGAAGGTTCATGTCTCGGAGGGGTGCCAGTGCATATTTTAAATCTTTAAAGACAAAGAGGGTTTGTTGTTGTTTGTCAGAGATGCAGCTCTAAGGTATTAACGGAGCAGTTCAGGCTGGAAAGCATCTCTGAAAGTCATACTGTCCATGCAGAGCGGGGCAATGGCAAAGGGTTTGGTTTGTTTCTAGCGTTCCAGGGAGCACAGCTTGCAAGGTGTTACACTCTTACAGGTGACCGTTTTCAGGCTGCTAGGGAAAATGTAGCCTCTGTAAAAACGTAGGGCATTTCTGGCTTTCTTGTGGCATTTGGAGGGTTTGACTGCAGGACTTGAGATTGGATTTTTGGATTGCCACTAGCAGAGACTAGCTAGCCTTTCCAGGGCTGCCTTTCGCTAGCGGCGACTCCACTGCCTTGCATGGGTCTCCTCCCTTGTTACATGCTGGTTTTAGGTTGTCGGCCCTGCTTTCGGGCACCACAGCACTACAGGGCTGTTTTTTTCTGGAGTTCGAGCATGGCCTCTCTTAACATAAAAGCCTATTTTCTTGACATGAGTTTGACAGCAGAGCGGGATTTTTTTCCACTTTAAGATAATGCCAACATGCAATCTAGTTGGCAGTTTTCTAATTGAGAAATGTCTCTTTTTGTTGTTTTTCCCCCACTTAGATCCTCTCTCAGCCTAACCTGCTCCCTCCATTGGTAAGAGCCCCATATGCTAACACCTTCCCAGCGCCTGTTCAGAGGCTGCCAGTAGTACTGCATAGTCAGATGCCATCTCAGATGACCACAGGCCTTATGAGCCACCCTCATTTACCACGTGTGGCCAGAGGTCTTTGTGGATCAGTATCTGGAGCCAGAGGCAATCAGGCCCAGGCTGCGATGAAGGCTGAACGAGACACGCAGGTTAGTATTTGAACAGCAGTGCTGTTAACACCAGTTCAGTCTTGGCAGCTTGTAGGGCAGGAATGTGTCTGCAAATCACGTCTTAATTAAAAAGCCTCTGGACCCAAAGCCAGTAGCCGGGCCTGTAACAGCTGAACACAGACCTTCTTTCTCTAAGCCTTGGGGGTTTTTTTAAGAAGAACTTGAGACTAAAAAATTGGTAGGGAGCTTCCTTTCTCAAGTGGTCTTGCGGTCAGCAACTGTGAAGCTGCCACAGGCAAGCTGACAACTAGTTTTCAAGAGCCTGCATTTTTTGAATGAGCGATGAAGCCTCCAAAGCGGACTGTTAGCTGTCATTTCACATGTGCCTCCCCAGCTCAGAGCAGCGGTGTGTGCTAGCCAGCATTGGTCCCCGGTGATTCTGGAGGTTGATTTCCCAGTGGTTGGAAATGCCCGTGATAATTCTCTGTGGGAGAACACAGTAACGTGGTACGCTCCACAGGGGAGGTGGCTGCATTTCAGTACCAGGTGATGAGAGTCATCTGACGTGTTAAAGCACTTTGGGACCCTTCAGGCTGAGGCAAACTCTTCTTACCAAGGCAGAGACTGCAATATGGGGCGTCTGCAGAGGGACACCATTGTACACTTAGCCTGTTTTCTGCAGAATAAGTTGCTTGTGTGAACAGATGATACTAAGGACTTCCTTCATCTACTGTCATTCACCATAACCCATGCATTGAGGTGTAAAAGAGTGTGCTTTTCCTGTGATTTCTGGTTGTAGAGGAATTGATTACCCCTTAAATTCTAGGTATTTTGTCCATTTAGTTTTCTGCCACCGGTTTACGCTGGCTGTAGACTTACCAGGTCATGCTTACTTAGTATGTTGTCTTGAGTCTGTACGGTGAATTGAACCTAGCCAGCCGTAGCAAATACTAATGCGCAGTCCTGCTTGCTGAATCTCCCTGCAAACACTGTTCAGAAGAATGCGAGTTATTCTGTCACACTTGGTTACTTGTGATCAAGTCATCCATCCTTCTGGCCTTAACCTCAGGGGATGGCTGAGATCTGTGCAAAAGATTTCAGGTGTCCATCTGCCTCCGCTAAAATCAGATTGTTGCTGCAGTCCTGCACACCGGCGTTCGCAGCCTTGTTTTCTGTTGCTGGTTGAGTTACCTGGAGCAACTACGCAGTATTAAAGCCAAGACCTCTTGTTTCACGCTTCTGCTCTTTTGTCCCCTCCTGTTGTGTGTGTGTCCTGCCCTGTTTTCTGTTTAAAAAAAAAGGCATAAAATGCTTGGAGAGGTGCATGGAGGATTAGTGTCTGTATCGTAGTTGGGGTTCCTTATGTTAAGATAGGCCTTTTTAATTTTAAAAAAAGGCATTTAACTGCACTGGGCTTAGTCGTGCGGCTTCCAGAAGATTGAACTCTTAATGTGGCTCCTGCTTTGCCCGAGTCTGGGCAGGAAAGCCAAGCGCTCAGTCTGCAGCACCTGGTCTGCACCTTGCTTCACTGACAAATGAAAGGTCGGGTGTAAAACTGCAACGGAAACATGTGGTTGCAAAGGCTGAATGGCGCAGGCGCAGGTGAAGGTTGCCGGTAGGATTTGGAGGAGGGATTTGAAGGAAGCCAGGCAGTAGCTCCTGCTTCCTGGAATGAGCGCCCGCTGTGAGTGGGGAGCAGTACGGCTTCGTCTTGCGCATAACGCAACCCTGGACCAGGTTCCCTTGCACGTCCCCACTGCAAACTCTGACGTCTGCGTCCAGAACAACTGGGGGGAAATAGCCTGGGTGCTCAGGGTGGGTTCTGCTGCTGTCCTACAGCCCCCGCGCTCAGGGAGTCCAGGCCAGGCGCTGGGAGAGGCGACAGCTGGGTGGCACTGGGTGCCAATGGTAGCGTCGGGGTGTGGGTGCCTTCGGGCCGTGTCAGACCTCGCGGAGGGGTGAAGCTTCAGTCTGAGCTTGCTGTGGGCAGTGCTGATACTTTTTAAGCCCTGCAATGATAGTGGCATGAAAAGATGTTAGATAGTGCTTTGAACTGATGTCATTGATTCCACTTGCTGGGTTGAGGATTAGGAAGAGCGAGGGAAGCCTAGGCACAGCGTTAAGCTGCTGCAGAGGAGCCAGGCGCCCAGATGTGGTGACATCTGCGGAGCAACTGGATGGACACAGCCTGTCTAGGAAAGTCTGGCAGCTGCGGTCAGTCCTTCCCCTTCCATTTAGGTTATACTTTTGTGAAGTCACTCTTACTCCAATGCCCTCTCTTGAGTAAATGTATTTTCTCCCTTTCTTAAGGCAAAGCAGAGAGCAGAGGTACTTCAGTCCACCCAGAGATTCTTTTCTGAGCAGCAGCAGCAGAGCAAACCCGTAGGAGGCAAAGCGCAGAAAGTGGATGAGAACGGGAGCAAACCCGCTGAGGCGATTGCTGACTCCTCAGGAGTCTGCCAGGACAAAACCGAGGAAAAGCCGACCCCTGCGCCTGCGACGGCAACGAAACCCGTTAGAACTGGACCAATCAAACCTCAGGCAATCAAAACTGAAGAAACAAAATCTTAAAGGCTGTGTTTCCATGGAGGCTGG
>Ga0065711_1000481_pt1 | contig 71980 bp, 42 predicted proteins | sample Hoacrofraction12_FD_59098 | JGI IMG/M metagenome (GOLD analysis project Ga0065711, IMG submission 59098) | Hoatzin crop microbial communities from Cojedes, Venezuela - Epithelial fraction 12 v2 (version 2) | ecosystem: Host-associated > Birds > Digestive system > Esophagus > Crop | place... | reverse complement strand
CAGGTTGCCCAGAGAAGCTGTGGCTGCCCCCTCCCTGGCAGTGTTCAAGGCCAGGTTGGATGGAGCTCTGAGCAACCTGGTCTGGTGGAAGGTGTCCCTGCCCATGGCAGAGGGGTTGGAACTAGGTGATCTTTAAGGTCCCTTCCAACCCAAACCATTCTATGTTTCCAGTTAAGCCTTGTGAATTTGAATCATCTCTCTGGACTGGTTTGGTGCTCATGCGTGATCCTGCTCAAGGAGTGGGTACGCTGAGTACTAGGCTGTGTGCGGACACTGCTGTCTGATGGCATCTCCAGTACTGGATGAAGAAGGCGGGGTCTTGCCGACCTGAGGGCTTCCGTTTCCATCCTCGCATCCAAGGCTTTGCCTGGTTGCTGGGCTGCAGTGCTTGGATCCTCCGAGGCAGAGCTGTCGCATCGTTGGTTGTTGGACCTCCTTGAATGATTGTTGCTTTATTAAAGAAGATAAAAGACTTTTCAGTACTTTGAAGAGGACCTTGTGTTCTGACTAGGTCTAAGGATGTAATGAACCTATATTAATTGAACTGATTATTTTGTATGTATTCAACAGATCATCTCCTTACCTTAAGTCAACAATATCCAGAAAATGAGGAAGGCTTTAAAGCATTTGTTTTGTCATGAAATAATAACTTGATAAGTAATGGGCACCCTAAATTAGGAAAGCAGGAATGTTCTACATCTGAATCCATAATCTACATGTTTTACTATTTCTCTTTTCGTGACAAAGAAAGTGTCAGTCATGGAAATGCATTAATAAGGAATGCCTCTGGAGACTGACATTCCTCAGAACAAAGACTTGGAATGATTCATAGCTAGAATGATCTTTTTTTCTCCCCTACCCCTGCTTACTGTGAGGTGGAAAAGAAGTAAATACAGGTTGTATCTAAATTGGTCCTATGTGAAGTGAAGATAATTGCTATGTTTGTGGGGCTAAGCCTAAGCTGGAATGGCATCCCTTTCTGTCACTGAAGTTTCCTGGATCCTACTGCTTCTCCTCATAGTTTGGTCTTGCTATTGCTTCTTCTTGGTATCTCTACTTACCTTCTGAGACCCTAGGAAAGCCAGAAATCCTTTTGCTCTTCTGTCTGTAATCTCTGCAGTACGCTGGATGTGGGAAGTGGGGAGGTGATTTTGTAGTCTGGGTGATTCTCTGCCTTGGAAAACACAACTGGAGAGAGAAGAGAGTTTATTTCTAATCAACCCCAAAATTATAAAAAGGATTATTTTGGAAATGTAATTAGAAAATTAGTTGCTTTTAGGTTTTTCAAAGTGCCATGCCTAGTTCCAACCATCTGTGCTTTGCAAATGTAGAATTTTCATTTGGGCGTTCTTGTAGTTGAAGAAATTATTCATCTAGGGGACAGTCAAAGACATTGGTTATCAAAATCTACTTCTTTTTCAGAAGCGTTTGAGTGATTCATTTCCTCAGGAAAACATATTTTAAATTTTTTTATCCTTGAGTGAAATAATTCAGAATTCAGAAAAGTAGGAATTTTGCAGAAAAGGGGAAACAACGAGTGACAAAACTCAGCATTTAATAAGACTTAAAAATATGTATTTTATAATCTGTGCATTATTTAGAATGGGGACAAAAATACCAGCCCCAGACCATGGGCTTTAATAAGTAGGCTGTTGATGTTCTTTTATACTTTATTAGTAAGTTAAGGCTGTCAGGTGAATTTTTTGCTTGTTATTTCAGGAGTAGAAATTGGTTCTAAATTTAGAAACAATTTCTCAAGATTAGAAGAAAAAAAATCTGGATGATGAACAAAGGTTAAATTAAGAACAAAAAGTCACATCCCCTAAATGCTTTTCATCTCGAGACCAGGACAGGTCCTATTTTGAAAGATCATTGTGCCATAAGATAATAATTTTATTAATCAGACTTTGTATGTGTGTCGGTTCTGCAGTTGGTGGTGAAAGCAAATTAAAACGAGGGTATGAAAAAGTCTTTCCAAAAGAGACTACAATAAAAAGCAAATGTTGCCTGAACCTATAAATAGCTTGGGGCAAGAATGCTGAGATCCTAATCTAAGTCCTTGAAAGCCATGCTGTTTAGCATTTCATTTCAATGCATCGTAGACCTAAGAAGCACACCATAAAGTTTGCTTAGCCTAGTGGACCCAAGTTTTCCTTAAAGGTTTGTGGGTGCTCTTATCAAAAGTGCACTGAAAAAAAAATATTTTTAAATTATAATAGTTCTCCCTGAAATGGAAATAGTCAGTCTTTCATTTTAAATGGATGTGAAATAAGCAGCTTTTAAGAATAAACACATCAATTTTTCTTCAGCTGACGCTAGTTCACAGCAGCTGTTTATGTCTCTAGGCAAAATCATTAAGGTAATTCACTTTGATTTCCCGTACAATACATATTTTTGGAGTTACACCATTTGATTCCATCATTACCGTAGGACTCAATGTGTCTGCAATGATATGCATCCACCATATGCTGTGAGCTGTGATGTATGGGTCTCTGACCTTCCTTGCTTCCTGTACTCATAGTTTTATAACACAGGGACATGTGCTGCCGAGTTCAGGTACAGGATTGTGGTCTGTCCCCAGGGCTGGGCTGGGGGAAAGGAGGATTTGGAATCAGGGTAGAGCAGATGCTTGAGCAAACATGAGCTGAGGCCCTGGCGCCTGTCTGCCGTAGCTGTGCTAACGAGGGGTCTCTCTTTGCAAAATCAGATCTGCAAGCAGACTCTTTTGTCTCTACTTGCCTCCTCCGTTAGGCACAGCAGACAGGCTAAAGGCGTTGAGTACCTTTGCAGACAAGCTAAGGACTTTGAGTCCCTGCTCATTACCAGCGATCAGGCTGTTCAGAAATAAATTAGATTTATAAACCTTTATGCAACTGTTGTATTTCCTTGTGTTCCCAGAATTTGGCAGTGTTCAAATAAAACATTTCCTTTTTTTTTTTTTGCAGCACCTCCAGAGGCCAGTGAATTAGCATCTCAGATGCAGATGCCAGCACCACTGGCGTGGGTCAACCACAGGAGAGGTGCAAGGCGCATTGAATTTACTTTTGCTGAGTGAGACGGAGTTTGCGCTCTCGAAGCCTGGCCTGAGCACCACTTCCAAAGCCCCCACGTGTACAATGTGCAGCACAGCTACCCAATTTCCAGGCTGCCAAGAGTGGGTTATCGCCCATCTCCTCTGCAAAGTCAAACCTACTTTCTCTTCATTGTAATAGCAGATCTTAATCGCTGATTACTGACGGTTATCAATTCCTGCTTGCTGAAAGAACAAACTGACTACAGATGCTGCCATTGAGAGTTACATTTGTAGAGGGAGACTTTGTTGCTGATTAGTGTGATGCCTAGCGAATGGAGGAGCTTCTCTGTTTGAGGAAGTTTCTTTTTACAGTTTGCTTTCATAAGATAGAATCTTATTTCTACACTAATCCTTATCTCAGTACTGGCGAGTTGCTGTTTGCTCAAATAATGGCTCATAAAGCCTAAAAACTGTTTCTTAAATTTTCACATTTGCTTTGCTCTGGGTGCTTGTTCTATGACTGTAGCTAACCTTTAAGTAGATATTTAAGGTGGTGGGCAAGAAGTCAGCTGTGGTATTATTGCCACAGGGTTAGAGAAAAAGCTCTTTGATTCCTCACTTGAATTCTGCGTGAGAGAAGAGAAGTGAAAAAACAACAGGGCTGAACCTGTAGAGAGAAATGTCTGTTTGTGTGTGTTTGACCTTTACGCCATGCGGTGGGCAATAAAAGTGATGTAAATGGGCTCCTTTGAAAATTCATAGCATCACCACCTGCAGCAGTAATTTGCCAAGTTCTGAAACCAATATGCCTTTTCTAATAAGCAGTCTTTGTGTGCCTTCATTAAACAAAGAAAAGCGATGCTTCAGGGAGCAGAGACCCCTGGTCCATCTCTGAGAGGTTCCCTGTTTGAGGAGTCCTGCAGAGGCTGAATGTACATCTAAAATCAGGTTTTTGACAAGCTGGTAACCTAATGTGATGCTGATCATGTCCTTTAACTTGGATCCCGATCTTGGAGGTCAAAGTGTTTGCTAAACAGATATCCTGTAACGCTTTGCTCCCCATTAGCGGGATAGCACAGGGGAAAGCATTGTCCTGGGACACTTCAGCAGGCTTCTCGCTATCTTCAGGGAAAATGCAGCTGCTGATCTGCTGAGAATCCTGCCAACAAAGCCACGTAATGATTTCAGCGTTAATTACACGGAGGTGGTAGGTCCCAGAGGTTCAGTTCCATTGCTGCTCTCTGTGGCTTTCATGAGGAGACACCTCTGTATCTGCTGTTACTTCACGGTTGCCTTAGTGTTATTTACTTGCAAAGTTTTCATTGGGTTTTAAGACATGGGGTTGTATCCTTGCCACCAGGTAGGGTTGCTTCCTCCTTCTCTAGAATAGTTTTCACCTCAGTTCCCCTCCCTGTATGGCATTTACATGTCTCTGCCCAAAGTATTAACTGGAAGATTTTTGGTTAAATATAGATGTGAGTAAACTGTTTTCGTATTTTGGCTTACCAAAAGCTGATGGCTCAGAGCTCTTTCCGCAGTGGCATGCTCACAGAGTTCTCAAAAAACTGTATCCAGTGCATTTTAGCCATTGTTCCTCTGCATCAAGGAGGCCAAGAGCAAATTTTCTGTATGGCTTACAGCTGGAAGAAGCTCTGTGTGGAACACTGTAGTTGCAGGGCTGGCATCATCAGAATTGGACAATGTCTATGTGCTTTTACAAACTTGGGGTCAACAGAAGCAACTGCTTGCTTTCTGGATTTGGTGGCTTGGAAATACACAACAAGAAGTGAATAGCTTCCACCAGGGCAGGTGAGTCTCTTCTAGAGAACAGTTTTGTTTGTAACATGTACTTTCTTCGTCCTACACGAAAAATGTTCCCCTTAAATCCTTGAACAAAACGTCAGTTTTGTTTTTTTTTTTTCTTTTTTCTGGGAAGTTTAAAATCAGAGTGAGGGATTACTGATTTCTCCTCTACGAAGTTTAACAGAGATGACATAACAGGCTTGGAGGGTGAAAAATAAGGCATTGCTGGTATTGTTCAACTCAAACTCAGGTGTTTCTTATGGCTTTGCAGCAGTGGCTTTATTTGATAGATTCTGTGAGTTGTGATGAAACTCACTTAGGAAGACAATTGAGGTGGTAATTTGGGATGAGCAAATGAAAGCTGAGGTGCTAATTTGAAGGCATGAAGTCCTTTCATACAGGCCTTCAGGCCATCTCTCCCAGCATTTGGTTTCTTCCTGCAGCTCTTATTTGCAGGACAAATTTCTGCGGCTGTGCAGAAGGTTTCCCCCTCCCCAGGGGTGTTTTGGAGGGCCGGTGACTCAGTGTGTTGTATCTCCTTCACGCGGATGGTATCCAGAGTGCCCATGGTCTAGCCGTAATAGCAAAGACTTTTTGAGAAACCGAGGTGTCACATGGCACAGCTTTCCAGGGGAAATGGTAATGGGAGAGCTGCTCTCTTTGTTCTCCTGTAAGCGTTGGGGTGGCGTCTGCCGTTGTATCATTTGCATCCTTTAACATGTTTTGGCCAGTTGCTGTGGTCTCCCCAAAGGCACCTTTTCTGCTCCTCGCATGGGCAGCTCCCCACAGTCCCTGGGCAGATGTGCATTCTTCTTCCCAGATGTGGCAGCTGGCCACTGGACATAGACGTGTTCTTCCCCTTCCTTCTTTACTTTCCCCATTTTATTTTTTTCCACACTCTGCTCATGATACGAGTGAAGAAAGTGCCTGTGTCCAGAAGGGCACTGGGGATCAGCCAGGCACAAGCTCCTGTCTGCTTGTGAAGGGCTTGTGCAGTGACAGGGCTTGTATTTATTTCATCTGAGCCAGATGCTGTGACTTTCCTTGATGCCGCACTTGAATTCCTTTCAGCAGTGCTGGCCGAGGGCTTTTGACCAGTGCAAACCAGTGTGAAGAGGGCAAAAACTGCTCCATGCCATTACACAAGGTGATGGTAGCCCACCAGAAATGCTCTGAATAACGATTCCTGTCCCGGGGAAGCTAATGAAAAAGATAACTTGCGCAACCCCTTGCCTCGGCCACCCCAGTCATCCCTGGTGGGGCTGGCACCGTGCGGCTCCTCCGGCTGCTGGCCTCCCGGTTTCCCAGCACTGACAAAATGGGTGTTCGCAGTCGGTGAATGGAGTGAAATTAATAGGAAAAAAAATATTTGTCATTGATGTTTTTGCTTATATATAAGCGAAGTTAGAGCATGACACAGAGTGCAGTCAGTGTGATGAAGGCGAACCTGTAATTTTAGTCATAGTCTGTGCTGCTTACAGATCCGCATGTCCCATCCCAGCCCAGTGTGCTACGTTCTCTTCATTTCTGAAGATCTCTGCTGGGCTCTGACCTGGTTTTGGACTTCATCTATGACTTGTTCCTTGCATTTCTATTGGCATCTTATTACCTTGAAAGTTCTCGTGATTCCCAGTAGCACCTCCCAGTCAAACTGACAAACAAAACACTAGAGGCATACCTAATAAGAACACCACCAAAGGCACGCAGGCTATGGAGACAACCGTTGCCAAACCAGAGCAGGCTCAGGGAATGACTGTCCCCGTGACAGAAAGAAGTGAGATGTTAAGCTGGCAGCAGACAAGCCCTGTCTTCAAGTGTGTTGGTGGCATTTTGATGCATCATTGGATTTTTTCTGTGTATTTACAGAAAAGTGTATGTTTGCACGTGTACTAGTGGAATTTAAAGCTGTTATGTTTATACCAAAAGGACATAACATCAGACATTCCAGTTAATTTATGTTTAATGAATTAGAACTGAGGATTTGGATGCTAAGTGCAACTGGTAATGCTGTAATTTCCCATTTTAGTGAACCTGTGGAAATATAGCATGTTCTCACTTCATCGGAGTCTTTTAAAAACTAGATTTCTACCCAGAAGTCTCTATTTTTGCTTTTAACCACAAGTTTCTTGGATCAGTTTGACCTGCAGATTTTTACCATTTGGTTCTGGAGGTCAGCATCACCACTTGTGTCCTTGAAAGAATGAGTGAAGGTGGCACTATTAAAAGCATGTTAGGGAGCTATGTGATTGTTAGCTGGCTAGGTATCATCTTTCAAGATGATAATACTGAACGACGAGGCTCCTGTTTTCTTGCTAGAGCAGATTATTTCATGCTGCTAGGTGTATTTTGTCCTTTTTTTCCTGTTTTCTTGTACAGTTCTCGTAGATTTTGTCGTGTCTAAGCTCAAATGATTTATCAGATCAGAAAAATTTAAGAGTTTTGACAAAATTTGAAATGCCTCCTAGTACATGTATTTTTAATAGTTTTTTGTCCATTTTTTCCCCTGAAGATTTTTGTTTGATTCTTTGTTTGACGGGGAGTGCCTTACATTGAGCTAATGAGTATTTGAAAATCAGTTATCAATATTGAAATCTGTGTTTTGGGGAACTGCTGAATTTGAACAGAATCTGCCTGGACTGATGCAATGTCTGGTGGGACTTCTCATTCAGTGACTTGGTGATGTGATTCTTTATGGCTGGACTCAACTCTTGGCTTGAGTATACCTCCCTTGTGTTGCGTAGTTTTGCGTTCAGCGTAGTGTCAAGCCAGTCCCATGATTCTGGTCTGATCATGGGAAATACTGTCAAAGGAAGGGTGGGGTGTGAAGCATGCAAACTGCAACTCCTGGTCTGTCTGTGGCCGTGCTGTGTGGGTACTCTTCCGTATTGAATCAAACTGAAGGAAAACACTTTGTTTGGAGAAGGAGGTAAAGACCGATGAACCTAAGACAACGAATTTCTCTGTGTGGTCAGTGGAGGAAGGCAGAGCGGTCTCTGTTCCAAGCAGACAAGGTTAAGTCCAGTGGTGGAGTTCCCTGCTATGTTTACGTAGAAGACACTAAATAACTGAAGTTACTACTGATAAATAAAGTTATTTGTAAATATCACCTAAATCTCGCAGAATTAACAATTGTATTATTGGTGAAAAAAATACTGATTTGCAGTCTTGATTTGAAATACTAATAGTAAATTTTTATTGGATGCCGCTTCTGATTTTTTTTAGCCAGATCTTTTTTCGTTTTTGTTTTCTAGTCTCTCTTTCCCCAAAAGATGGGCTGTATCTGAGTATCTAAGGTGACGTCCTGCAGAGTGCAGCTATCTAATAGTTGGCTCTGATGTCACTACTTAAAAAAAAATACAGACTTAACATTAAAAATATTAAGTGAAGAGATTAATTTACTATAAACAAACTACCAGTGTGTTTTTTTTAATGAATGTGTTCATGGATTCTACCTAAATGAGGTGATGGTTGGAACCTTTAGGTGTGTAAGAGAAACCGTGATGGGAATTTGTACAAAAGGGTTTTTTACTTTCAGGAGTGAGTTTCACCAGCAATGATACAGTCACTAACCTCTTGATCAAATAAATGTCTGAAATGGAGACTGTTGATTTTACTTTTGTCCACTTCATCTGACTTCTGATAGAGTGGGAGGATATTTTGATTTTTTTTTTTTGTTTTGTTTTGTTTATTTTGACAAGATTTTAGGAAAGCAGGATACAGAGAAGGCAGAGTTACTGAATGCCTTCTTTGCCTCAGTCTTCACTGCTAAGGCCAGCCCTCAGGAATCCCATTCCCTGGAGGTAAGAGAGGAAGTCTGGCAAAAGGATGACCTTCCCTTGGTCGGGGAGGATTGTGTGAGAGATCATTTAAGCATTCTGGACACCCACAAATCCATGGGCCCCAATGGAATGCACCCACGAGTGCTGAGGGAGCTGGCAGATGTCATTGCTGAGCCACTCTCCATCACCTTTGAAAGGTCCTTGAGGACAGGAGAGGTGCCCGAAGACTGGGGAAAGGCCATTGTCACTCCAATCTTCAAAACGGGCAAGAAGGAGGACCCAGGGAACTACAGGCCAGTCAGTCTTACCTCCATCCTGGAAGGATGATGGAGCAACTCATTCTGGAAAAATTTCTGTGAAAGCACATTCTGGTGACTGTCAACTTTTTCAGTGTCAGGAGGGGACAGATTGTCTGATCTGCTGGATATCTGCTCCTGTCCAAGAGGGTGGTTAATTCCAGGGGTGGGCTGAGCAGATCTTTTGGCTGAATGAGGAGGGCATTTGGTCCACCATTCAGCAAATACTAAATACTTATGTTTAAGGCTGCATTGAAGGAATTTGGCTGGATGCTTCTAAATTTAACGATGAGTATTTTAGCTCAGAATCCTTCAAGCCTTGCAGAAGGGGGACCTGAGTCCCTACTAAGCTGACTGCCTGTGGGACACTTCTCAGAAAGCGACAAAGATGTGGTCACATTCTAGGTGACAGACGTTGGCATCAAAGCAGGACCTCAGGTGGGCTTACTGTCTGTGAGACCTTTGCATGAGAGGTCACATCACCCTACATATCCCCTGTGGGCAGGAGGGCTGCATGAACCCACGTGAGTCAATGTTGTTATGCTGCCCTGGCTTTGTTCCCTCAGTAGTTCTGATGAAATTTGTATAGCTGTTTTCCTTCTTTCGTTTCATAATTAATGCTCTGAGAAGAAGAAATTCAAAAGCTAAAGTAAAAGTTTCGTCACCTGATGGTTTCTGCTTGATCAGTTATGCTGATGTTCATGGGGATACCGATGTATAAGTTGTCAGGGCACAGTCACTGTGCCAGACATTGGAGGCAAGTGGAGAGCTGTGCGTTTTATAGACCTGGTTGTTGCTGGCAGACCCTTGGAGGCAAGTTACTTCTATGTTAGATTAATCAGAGTATTCCTGGACAAATTCATGACAGGACTGTCAACCAGGAAGAGTAAAATTTCTATTTGAAAGTTCCTGCTGCTCCAGCAGAAAATGTATCAACCTGTTGATAGCTAATCTGGGTTTGCATGTTCCATCGCAGAAGTCTCTTGTTGGTGTACGTGCTGCACTTCGCAGTAGAGGGGTTTGGCTGGGGCCAGACTTGATGAGCCTTTCCCACTGGAAGTTGCAGGTAAACCTATTTCATGTAAGTTCCAGTTGATTTGCATCTTAATTCTAGAGAAGACAGCTATTTGACTTTTGAGGATGATGCTTCTGTCTCCATTGCATTGCAGTGCAATATTTTTTTTGCAAGCTAGTTTGATAGCTGGTTTTGTTGAAAGTATTTCTGCAGTAAGCCGTACACTCCTTTTTTCCCTTTTCTTACTCTATCACTGCCCCTTTCTGAGATCAGAAGAGTTTTAAAATTGGCTTTTTTATGTGATTACCTGAATCTACAAGTGTATGTTGTAATTCTCTTCTATCCAGTCCTGGTACACAGGACACCACTCACCTGCTGATTGAAAAGCTATCCAAGTAACTCCATTAGCCAATTTATTCAGTGCAGACCAACTCCAAACACTTAACCTAGGACATCATTTTGCATCTCTACATTCTTTTTCTTAAATTATTCTCTGAATCTCTCATAATCCAATCTTTTGACTTGATACTTGGGGTTGTATATGGCCTTGCTGGCTGAGGCGTGGTGATCGTGATGCCCCTGTCTCTGAAACCTGGCCTGTAATTCTGTTGTTCAGGTGGTGACATCTTCAGCTGCTGCTTCAGACACATGTCTTTATTCTTAATAGAGCCTTAACCTGAAACTTCTGTCCCAGATTTCAAGATGCTTTTACTATAATCCTTTGCCTGTTCTTAGCCATCAAGAAACTTGCAAAGTTTTCCCTTTTTTAATCTCTTCTTTTTTGGGGGTATTGTTATGTAAGCATCAAGGACAGGATGGATATGCCTGTGTGATAGAATTACAGTTAACAAGATGAAAAACTGCAAATCATGCCTGAAAGCTTGAAATAGTCTGTGAAAGGATGAAAAATAGCAGTATAACTTTCAAATAAATTTTTTTTCCTGTACTATACCCTTTTTTTTCTGACAGGTTAATTCTTTCTGACAGACTTGGCAAGTGAGCAAGTGTCTCCAAGGCAGACACTGAAGCTGCTCCATGAATTCATGTTATAGTTTCTCTGATACTGTTGCTCTGCTCTAATGGTATTTTTAGCTTTGTTCACACCATGCTTTAACATTTTTGTGGGTGAGGATCATTTTATAACCCAGTTCAAACCAAGTCGTGGGTTAGTGTGTCGCATCACTGTTGTTGTCACGTTGTCCTTCAAGAAATGCTTGCAGGAGCTGGGCTCGCTGGAAGGGAATGCTTAGCCAAGAATCTTACTCCAAAACTTGGACCACTGATGTTGCAGTTTTATGTTTTGTTTTGTTTTTTGTTTTAGTTGGAATCCTTTCTTTGGAGATGTGTAAAATATTCAGATTCCTACTAGTAAAAACACCGTAGCTCGTTATATATTTACTTGGTTGATATATATTTAGACTGTTTTGTGACACAGCTTTGCTCGCAGAATATGGTTTTTGACTGAAATTTTTAAGTTGAAAGAGGTAAGGTCCTTCCCAGCCTTGGCCTGTGTTCACTTCTGCCTTGTGCATTGTACTGTTAAAGAGTTCTGCTCTGGGAGGGTGTTCAGCAGCAAAGCTAAAAGCACGGGAAAAATTGGTGCAAGGTGGAAGTGCAGAAAAAAGAACTTTTTTTTCCAGTGCCAGTAGCACAGCACTGTGTTTCCTGTACACAGCATCATCACAGGCATGCTAGTCCCCAGCTTCCCACCGCCCCAGCATCTCCATCCTCCTCCACCCTCCGAAAAGGCCTGGAGCCAATCAACAGGCGCAGTAACAGCTCAGCAGAGCATCTTCGCCTTTTTCCTGAGGTAACAGGATAGAAATGTTCTCCTGGGGTGTTTTAGGCGTGAAAAGCAGGACAAAAGTGTAAACAGGTAGGAGACAAAGAGGAAGGTTCAGTGAGAAGAGATCTCAGCTTTCAAACTAGTTTTAGGTGTCCGTTACTCAGATCCTTATCAAAGCCATATAATGAAAAAATATTCCAAGTACTTGTCTCGGCAGTGTATTGAGTTAGAAAGTGAAATGCTCCTGTATCTCTGTGAGATGTGTCCAAAAGTGACAGATGCCTGCAAATCGGTATTAAATAGTCTGTCCTCCACTGAGGAAGCTCGTGGTGATGCTGTCTTCACTGGCGTGAGCGTCCTCCTGGTTTTACCTGGAGTTGTGTTTACAGAGTGAGAGCTGGGGAAGAAAAGAAAATCATTCTGCTTCAAAGACGACAGTGAAAAAAACTTGAGGGATGTGCACTGGGCAGCCTTTATAGAGTTTCAGGAAGAAAAAAGTCTACTCAAGAGGATGTGGAAATGGGGAATTTTGGGCCATTTTTGCAAAGAGTAGGTTGAATTACGTACATCAGCTGCAGCAGCAACAGAGAAAAAGAAGAGAAAATTAATTTAGTGTCGTAGGTTTCAATGTTCCTTCCAAAATAAGTGCAGTCTAATAGCAGAGAATGTCTTTTCAAGTGGCAGATGGCCACATTAAAGCTACAGCTGTGCCACCATTTCGGAATTTCTGTAAGGCACACGAGGAGGGTACAGCTGCATGTGGCGTGGGTGGCAGAGTCTCCTAGGAAGGCTTATTTTTAACCTGTGTCTGATCCCTGGCCTTGTTCATGGTGCGATGTCCTGGGTGGCTCTCCCAGCTCGGCAGAGGGAGCAGTGCAGAGGTGGTGGGATGGGAGCTGCCGTGGTGGGGGTGTGGAGAGCGAGGGGAGAGCTGGGGCTGCTTGCCCCGATCTTGGCACCAGCAGAGCCATCTCTGGAGTCCACGAGCCCAGTTCAGCAGCAGTCAGTAGCTGGTGTGGTGCGCTGAGGCAACATGAGATGCTCATCTCCTGGTTCCTGCTGGGTTTTTATCACCATGCTTAGCCTTTAACTTGAAAAACAAAAGCACAGCTGCCTGTCACCCTGCTTTGAAAGTTTGCTAGCCTTGGCACTAAAGGAATCAGAAGACTTTGAGCTAGAGATGCAGTTTTCTTGGGCTCAGAACAGCTGTAATTATATTTCAGAAGCAATGTTCTCTTCTAGTAAGTAAAGTTGTTGCAATATCTGGAATATTTACCCAGGAATTAGAGTCTGGACGTGTAAATTTTACTAGCTTGTAGGAAAAGTAAGCTTAGTTTGTGCTTCTTGAGTATGGTCTACCATGAGTCTTCTTGAGGAAAAAAACCCATGCAGAAATAAAGTTAAGGTAATAAGGAAAGAGAGAGGCTTTATCTTTTGATCAAGATGTATGTCAATACACAGACACAGGTGTGTGTGTTTATGTATATAAAAATTGGAGTATTTGGGTTAGTGAAAATGCATACATGGGGCACGGTAGAAAGCAGAAGTCAGAGGTAGTAGGGAGTATAGGGAGGCAGCGGCGCAACAGAAAGAAGGAACTGGGGATGGAGACGTGAGCAGGGAGGAAGGGCAGGTGCTGAAGGAGGTGGCTGAAATGCCGTTTGGCTGGAAGAGCCTTCAGCTTCTTTCTTGTGCAGAGGCAACTTGAGATCTTCAGCAGCTCTTCTCAGTTCCTGCTGTGTTTCTGCCGGCACGTTTAACCTGCGTGTGGAAAAGAAAAGCAGTGGGCTGCATGGCCATTGAAAACAGTACGGGCAAGTACAAGAGTAAAACTGAGTTTGGAGAGAAAGAAGGATTGTTGGAGGAGAAGGAAAAGGTAAGGATGGCTGAGAGAGTCTGGAGAATTGAAAAGGAGAAAGAAAAAAGGTAAGACCACAAGACACGTCCTCTGTAGACAGGCAAAAGGCAAGTGGGATGAACAGCACGAGGAAGCACAGGCAGATTTCATGTATGAAATGTCAAGGAAAATTATTGGAATGGAGACTGGACAGACAACAGGAGACTATGGTAATTCACATGATTGTTTCTATATGCGACAAAAACATGTTTTCCAACACATATGCTTACTATTTATATTTGAGTGTGTTTGTAACTAATAGGGTTAACTTGTAATGCTTTATTTCTCTGGCCTCTTGAGTAGCTTTGAAGTTTTTTTGCCTTTTGAATACACCAGATGGGTGGGCATTTATTTTGATGTTATCTGGAGCCTTTTATTACTTTCCATGCAAAACAATTTTACACTTTCTAGGTTGTTTAAAAGATACTATTCAATGATTTTGAAGTTGCAAGTGTTTGAAGTCATTAGAATAGCACTGCAGAATATAAAAACTGATGGATCAAGATTCTTACGTCTGAGAAATGAGAACAACAACAACAAAACCTCTGATCTGTTTCCTACCTCTGCAATGCAGAGCTTGCCACAAAACACCTCTCTCTGATGACGCTTTTGGTTTTACACTTTGAATATCCAGTTAGTAGTCCAGGCAGTTTCTTGAAATTTCCCAGGTGTGAGTAATCCACCGAAGTTTTACAGCTGTTAATTTAATTCCAGTACTGTTTTCATACCTCTCCTCATCTAGTAACAAGTTTAGCCCAGACACGAGAACTCATAAATTAACAAAGATGTATAATTGAAGTGTGTTAAACGCAATGTTCAGAAGAGAAGTGGTATTAGCTTAATCCCTTTCCTAAGTCGGTGCATCAGAATCCTCTCTTGCATGTCTCTTAATTCCTGTATTTTATGTGATAAGGGTACACCAATTTTTTCAGCAGCAATTAGACTTTTAGTTTCTTGTTTGCTAAGGGAATATACCTTAAAAATTAAGCTAGTCGCTGGTATTACCCATTTGCCATATTCTGGAAAGCAAACATTTCATTAGAACAGTATAAAAAATTAGGTTTTTATTTTTGTCAGATGCACAATAGTTTATTAATGTATAAAATCTAAAAAAAAAAACCTCAACCAAACAGCATTTACATGAGAAGTATCATTATTGACAAAGAGTGCTGTCTGGCTGTGTGTGTTGTTCTGTCAGTAACTAAATGCCATGTTCAGATAGCGCACAAAAATGTTGTGACAGTTTCTGCTTTTCACAGGAGATGTATAGTACAAAGAAAAACAACTCTGGAATTTTACACCTGCAAATAGTAGGTTTCCCTTGTAAACTGAAGCAGAAGTTCCTTTTCTTGTAAGGAACCATTCATGCTAGAGAGATCTTCTGCCAAATGTCTTGGCACTTCTCTGTGTGTCATGTTGGGAATGATTTGTTTAGTCTTCTGTGAATTTCTGAGGGTTCTGTTGTTTTCTTGTATCATTATTTTGAGATTTTTGTAACAGGATGCCAGTTGGTCTTGAAGAGTAAAACTTCCAACAATGGTTGCTGAAAAAGGTGTAATAAGTATAAAATAATATAACAATTTTTTCCCGGCTAATATTTAGGAGGGTTAATGCTTCTTTTTTTTTTTACCATTAAATTATTACTGAGGTCATGAATACATTGTTTATAGCCATGATGAAATCTTTGTCTCAGATGTAGGAAAGTGAGAGAAAAATGACTCATTTTTAGTATATGTAGTTTCATCCAAGGCTCTTGAATTTTTATTCATTGCACATCCATTTGTTCTGGTTTCCTAGGTAACAACATGTTTTACAAAAGCAAATTTTTACCATGGTAGAAGTAAAAAAGTTGATCTCAGTTAAGTATGGAACTATCAAAATCTGACTAAATCTTAAGCTTTTGAAATCTAGATATTGTGTTTCAATCAAAGGTCTCTGTGTGCATGTGTTTAGACATCTGTATATAGGTTCTGGAATATATAGGCATATATATTTACTTGAATTTAAATTCTAGCATAAGTGTTAATTTCATTGAAGTTGTAGATACACACTTCCAAGTTTAAAGATCATACCAGTTTCTGGCTTTATTCTCTGTGGGTAATATGTATATGTGTGTATTTTGTATAGCTGAATCAAAAAATAATGAGAAATGAGACATATATATATGTAACTGATACTTATATGCAGGTTGAGATTGCAGGCTTCTCAGAAAATGAGCATTCTGTTGTTTTCTGCGTATATGAAAATGAAATTTTTTTGCCTCCCTGTGAGGTGCATCTAAAGAGCTTTCTTCACAGAGTTTTGCGAACTGTGCTGGAGTATTCAGTCTCAATTGAACTGTAATGTTGAAAGACTTTTACAGCTTTAATTGGAGGAAGGGGAATACTGCCTTTTAAAACAGTTATGAAAAAAAGTCTCAAAAAGGTACCACTAGCCAATATTTCACGTGGCAGTCATAGTTTTTTTGTTACAAAAAATATGACAAAAGCAATGGGTCTTCATCATGCAAGAAGTATTTATTCTTTTAAGCTGGTAAAATCAGTCACATTAGGTAACTGGTATTAATGTGGTCTCTCATGCCACTAATGGATTAAATGTAAGCAGTTCTAAGCTCTTTCATTTTTTTTTTTCACAACATATTTGTCAACAGTTTATTTATAGTGAAGACAAAGCATTACGTCTGCACCTTAAAGGAAGTCAGTGTTGGTTGTAAGTTTAAGGAAGCATTTTTATTTTGCTTCTGAACATTTAAAACAATATCCAGAGAGAGGATGTTACAGAACTTGCTGACTTTATAATATCTTTAGATATTATAGAAAGATATTATAGAAAGATAGATATTATAGAAAGAAGAAATTCTTTACAATGAGGGTGGTGAAACACTGGAACGGGTTGCCCAGAGAGGTAGTGGAGGCCCCATCCCTGGAAACATTCAAGACCAGGTTGGACAGGGCTCGGAGGAACCTGATCTAGTTAGCGGTGTCCCTGCTCGCTGCGGGGGGGTTGGACTAGATGACCTCTAGGGGTCCCTTCCGACCCAAAACTTTCTATGATTCGATGATCTTCAGTTCTTTTATTAGAAAGTGTCAGCTTAAGGTTTAATTCTCCTCCATGCACTGCCTGCACACATCACCAGTGGCCAGGAGACTCTGTAAATACAGTAAATAGGGCTGTAAGATCATACTTCCAGTGTGAAATTAGCTTTAGAAAGCTTATAGATGATCAGCTGAAGGGGTTTTGTTCCCTTCTTCAGTATTTTTGGAAGGTCATAGAAATCATAGAATGGTTTGGGTTGGAAGGGACCTTTCAAGGTCATCTAGTCCAACCCTCCTGCAATGAGTAGGGATGTCTTCAGCTAGATCAAGTCGCAGATGGCAAAGGCAGGGACTGGGAGAGTGAAGAACCGCCCACTGTAGGAGATCAGGTTCAAGACCATCTAAGTAACCTGAAGGTGCGCAAGTCCATGGGCCTTGATAAGGTGCATCCATGGGTCCTGAGGGACGTGGCAGATGAAGTAAGCCCCCTCCCTGGCAATGTTCAAAGCCAGGTTGGATGGGGTTTTGAGTAGCCTGGTCTGTTGGAAGGTGTCCATGCCCATGGCAGGGGCTTGGAACTAAATGTCATTTAAGGTCCCTTCCAACACAAACCATTCTACAGTTCTATGATCAGGTTGCTCAGAGCCCCATCCAGCCTGACCTTGAGTGTTTCCAGGGATGGAGCATCTATCACCCTCTTTGGGCAATCTGTTCCAGTGCCTCACTACTCTCATTGTAAAAAATTTCATCCTTGTGTCTAGTCTGAGTCTACCCTATTTTAGTTTAAAACCGTTACCCTTTGTCCTATCGCAACAAGCCCTGCTAAAAAGCCTGTCCCCATCTTTCTTATAAGCCCCCTTTAAGTACTAAAGGCCACAGTAAGGCTCCCTGGAGCCACAGGTAAATTCCCTGTGTGATGTAGCCGATCTCCCTTTGTCTTTTGTGCTGCGAAGGCCTTGAAAGTTAAAAAGGGATTTTCAAGTTGCTTGCAGTGATTGTGCGCTCTGTATTTCTCAGTCACTACACACTGTCAGCCCAGCACTCAGCAGAGGTTAGAACTTTGACTGTCAGCAGAGTGCCTGTGAGCTGCTCTGGGAATTGCAGAGGGGATAAGGAAGTATTTGAAAATGTTGTTTTATATGCTGACCATGGTAACTCTCTCCACTGTCGTTTACACACACACACACACGTTTTTCATGCAGTCTTCTATCTAAAATTAATTTCTGAGTTTATCAATATTAAATCTTGAAGGATGGAATGTTGTGTATTTATTTACGGTTATAACCTGTTAGCTTTATAAAATAAACGACGCACTGTTCTCGCAAAGAGGAGAAAACACGTATTCTGTCTGAAGATTTATTAGTACCGTTCAGTCGTCAGCACTGCAGGAAAAAAAGCTGGAATGCACCTCTGGAGATTATATGGTCAGTCTCCTAGCCCAAGGCACTATTTTTGTCATTCCTCACAGACTCTGTATCACAAAGAATTATAGAATAATTTAGGTAGCAAGGAGCTTGTGGAGGTCATCTGGTCCAGCTCGCTGTTCAAGGCAGGGCCACCTTCGAAGTTGGGTCAGGTTGCTCAGGGCCCTGTTCAACTAAATTTTGAATAACTCTAAGGATGGTAAGTCTTCTCTGAGCAGCATGCTGCAGTGTTTTACCACCCTTATTACAAGTTTTTTCCCTCCCCTTTTATCTAACTGGAATAATTGGAGTTTCCCTTTCTGCAACTTGTATGTGTTGCCTTTTGTCCTTTCATGCTGAACCTCTTGAGAAGAGCCTGGCTCTCTCTTCTCCATAATCCTGAAAACAGCACTTAGATTCTCCCTTAATCTTTTTTCTAAAGATTAGAAACTAAATAAACTCAAGGTCCTCAGCCTCTCTCCATATACTGCGTGCTCCATCCCTCGATCATTGTGACCCTCCCCCAGACTGGCTTCAATATGTCTATCTTTTCTGGGGAGCTCCAGATAGAACAAAATGCTGCAGATGCAGTCTTGCAAGCGTTGATTTGTGGAGGACAATCATATTATCTGCTTACTGTGCTCTTGCTAATTCAGCCCAGTATGGAGTTGGTCTTCGTTTCTACAAGGATGCGCTGCAGACTGATGTTCAACACGTTGTCCACCAGGACCACCTGGTCTTTTTCAGCAGAGCTGCTCTCCTTTCCAGTTGGTGGCTGGGCTGTGGAGTGGGATTACTCTGTCTCAGCTGCAGGACTTGGCATTGACTTTTGTTGAATTTCTTGGGGTTTCTGGCAGACCATCACAGACTTCACTGCCCTTATCTGCAGAATGTTTTACCTTACATTCCATCTGAATCTTCCAGACATCTCCGTAGATAATGGAAAATAGGTTTTCTTTCTTTTTCATCGTCTTTGACATTTCTGTACTCTTGTTTGTTCTGTTTCCATCTCAGTCTTCTCTGCTTTCTTTTTTGTTTCTTTTTCAAATTAAATTTCACAGACCTTTAGTCCAGGCACACTTTTTTTTGGAACCGTAACATCTTAACTGTGGACGGAAACATCCAGTTGAGACCTTACCACTGTAGAAGAGAGCAGAGAAATAACTTTGTGTTGGCTACAATCCTATTAAATATATTTGTATATTTGCCTAGTTTGCAGATAGTGGATGCTATGGAGCTGGGTTCGACTTCTGAATGACTGTGATCCCCAGATGCTTTTCTGGATAATATCTGGCTAATCACTTGTTCTTCATTCTGGTTTATATAGTTGAATATTTCCGTTTATTGGAATATCTTGTATTTATCTCTATTGAATGGCATCCTGTTTTTTTCAGATGATTCCTGTTTATGTTACATTCTAATCTGCTTATTTTACATTCTAATCTGCTCATCCAAAGTGCTTGCAGTTGGTCTAAGATTAGTGATGTGTTGGGATTTATTGATGACCTAGATAGAGAAGTATTGAAATTGCACATAAAGGACTGAATATTTATAATGTATAGAAAGCAAAATATTGTATACCAGTGGATCCAAAAAGTTCCAAATTATTTGCTTTTCTGTTTGGACTCAGAATAGCTTTCCAATCAGTTTTGCATTCACCCTGAGATAGGCAAACTTTCTTTGAGAGTGACATGCATGACGTTCTTGTGAGAATATTTAGTTAGCACATACGACATCTATTGTGTTCTCTTTGTCTACATGGTTTGCTGTCTTGCTGCTGATTTGACATCATTTAATCTTGAGACGTGCAGGTTGGCTGCGTTTTATTCCAGGTGCCTTCAAATGGTTCTGTTTCGTTTTTTAATTCCAGTGTTTCCGTGGATCAATGTTTAATGCCAACTGTACAAAGATCTTCCTGTCCCTCCCTCCCTGTCTCTCCCCCCCCCTTTTTTTTTTCAAGACTGAAGTTGAGTTTTTCTAGTTGTCTCACATGTGCATGAGTTCTTGAAGATGACTACTAATGGCTTTGAGGCTGTTGAATTATCACAAGACAAGCCGTAGCTTCTCTAGTCGCAATAGTGAAGAAAATCTGCCTCATGCAAATGTGGTGGAATTACCAGTGGTTGCTCAGATTTTGTCCAGGACATCAGCAGTAGTCATTTGTCTCATGTGAAGGTGCCATGGACTCTTTTAATCACCGCAAATGACTGGTCCTTAGTTTTAGGTCCAGTTTCAAACTAATGTAAGAGTCTGAGTCATATTAGCTTTAATTGTGACTGGGCAAAATAAATTAATTCTTTTTGTGCTTAATGGATGTTGATGTGCCCGTTAAAAATAAATACACATGAGTTTGGACGAAGGCCTGCTTGTGGCTTGAATATTGCATTTCTTCGCTTGCAGTCAGGCTATTAACATAATTTAAACATTGTTCTGCATAAATTTTTAAGCAAACGTACACAGGCATTAGCATTACCCCATTTCTAGACACCCCCCTGCAACTCTGTGCTGCCAATTTAATATTGTTTCAAATACTGTGACTTCATCTGGTGGAACATTTACTATGTACTAACCTGCTGAGAGTGTAAGAAAAAACAACCAACCAACCAACCAAACACCTTGAAAATGTTTCCCCTTGGTGGATAATTGTCAGTCCCTGTGTAAATCCTGGTGTTCGTGGCACTTTCGTATTTGGTCCTGTGAACGCAGACTGCCCACCTCGGGACAAAAGAGAGTGAGAAATGGAAAGGAGCTGGTGGGATGAGGCAGTGGTTAAGCCATATGGATCGTTACGTGGTTTCAAGGTGCTGGTACCCTTTGCGATGCCATGAATTGCTGTGATGTTTGGCTTGAAGTCAGTGCTGCTCTGCCCAGTGCAAAAAGCAAAGTACAACTCTTCTATCTCAGTCCTGACCTGATTTCTCATGGAAGTGTGGAATGTTTTTTCACTGTGTATTTTGTGAATGGGTGTCTGTTTTAGTTTTCCTGTGTTTTTTTTCCTCCTCTGTTTGGAAATACAGATTATTTGGGAAGGTAACCAGCTCCACAAGTTAGCTTTTCATTGCACAAAGGCTTATAGAACTCTGGACTTAAGACAGTTACTTGATGAACTGCGCAATATTCCCAATGTAGTACTTCAAAATATTAACATAGTTTTCAAAATCTGTAGAAGTCGGAAAAATGGGGATGGGTGGGTAAGCGCAAAGTGTTAGTAGGGAATGGTCTGGGTTTACTTAGGTTTTGCTTTTAGACTTGTAGTATGTCTTTAAATTACCCTTCTGTATGCTACATTTTGTGTGCTTTAAACTTGCACTTGATCTACCAGTGGAGATTCTCATTTGCTTTCATCCAGGAGCTGGTGTTACAGCAGCTTGTCAAATATTAGTCTGCATGCAGTGCCTTCAGCGATGTAGATTTTGGCAACAATGTTGCCAAAATAATAATCAGTGTTGTGTTTTCCCTCTCACCTCTTGGAAGTGGCATCAGAAGGGATTCTGGGGACACTGGCTGCATTGGCAGACAGGGCCCATCGTATTAAATCGAATTTAAATCCTCATTTGATAAGCGTAATGTGAATCATTTTTTATCTTTCCATCAAGAGGTTATTAAATACACTAGGTGAAATATAAGACATAAATGCTCATAAATCATTAACACACGTATTAGCATAGGATTTGTTTTTAGTTCAACTAGCATACATGCTATTAAGGAGTATAGACTAGTCTTTGTAAAGCAGATGGTTAGTCTTTTTCCAAAATTAGTGATGAAATTCTTCCATTCCTGTGTTCTTGTTACAAGAAAATGGCACCATGATAGTTGTCAGTTCTGCAACACAGATACACTGTATAAAGAAATGTCACTTTTTAAAGCCAGATCTGCAAGTGTTTTTTCTCCCCGAACTCTTGCAGGCTTTGTTTTTGCCATTACCTGCCACGTCTTGGCTTTTGGACTCTGTGCTCCTGCATTACAGTTCATGACATCAAGAACATAAGCAGCAAAACAAAGAGTCTTCCTTCACCTGACCTTCCATGCATGCAGTTTCCTTTAGGTTGTTGCAGAGGAACTCCTAAAGCTTGATTTAAGGGTCGGACAAAAAACTCCTTGAAAGTCAATGGTGGTTTTCCCCGTTGGCCTCAGTAGATGATAGTGTTCAGAGAACTCACTTTTAAAGGTAAGAGTAACCAAAATAAATAATTTAAATAGTTATTTTTGTTACTGAACAAGAGAGAGTGTGGTCCAAATATTTTGAATTTTATGTCTAAAATCATACCATGGACAACTTAGGTGAAAGCCATGACTGTGGAAATAAAAGGCAGGATGAGTCAATGCACGGGACAGCCGTCTTAGTCTGTTCGAACAGGCTTCTCTACGTGAGAGTAGAGGCAGGATGGAAAGAATGTGCGAGAGGGACGGTTTCCAGACATGGGCAGGATGGAGCTTAATTTTACTGTCTGAAGAGTGTGCCTGATTCAGAGTAGCTGTAGGCCCTGTGGGGAATCAGTTACTGGGACGTGTGTTGGTGGGATGGAGATGGTGGGTCTTTCAGAAGGGAATATTTGGGACAAAAAGGAATACTCTTAGAAGCAACCAAACAGTACTTCAAATTAACTTTTGTTTGCTTTTTGTCTGCTTTTTTCCTTTAAGATGCAAAATGCTTATTTTTCAACTTCCTTGTTTGTTTGCAGCAGTTTACAACATTAGAGATCCAAAGTCCTTTTCAGAGTTTTGCATTTTTTTTTAATTAGTCGTCTTATTTGGCAATTGGACTGAAATGAATTTTTATTCTTTGAAAGAAAAAAAAAAGTATTCACTGAGATTTGAAGTGGTAATGAGTTATAATGTCTTGTGACTGAACAGGATTTTTTTAGCTAAATAATTAAAAAGGTAGCAGTTGTATATATTTGGTTATTTGTTTTGTTAGAGACTCTGGTGTAGTATGTCAGATTCAGTAGGAGTATCGGAATATAATAGCTATCCCTTCAGTAAACGGTGTTGGAATTTTTCCTTTAATTTTCGTTTTAAAATACACACCATTGTAGACAAAACTGATGAACAGAATTTACGTCTGTGTACTGTAACAGTCATTCCTTCACAAAAGGCCATATATTTCCACTGGCTTCATAAGAAGAAAACTTATAGTAGTTTTGTCAATACATTGGAATCTCCAGAACAAAAATTTGCTTTTTGTATTTTGGCACTAAAAATAATTCTGGGAGTGCTAAATGTAAAGAAAATTATCTTTAGCTTCTGTATTATCTCAGCATTTTTAATTTCAAAACTGAATTTTTCATGATAGTTCAGACACATGGTTCATTAATGCACTTCTAGCAACTCTTACTGATGAAGCAGTTTGTAAAGTTATTGTAAAGTGAAATTAGAGTAAATGTGACCTAACTTTGCAGTTCTGCAAAATCTGTAACAAAGTGACTGGCAAATTAAGTGACTTCATCCATCTGTGAAATATTTCAAGGTCAAACCTTTATGGGCTATGAGATTTCTAACTAAAAAGACAGAGGATGACAGTACTTACAGTTTGGTGATATTTGCTTACTGAGCGTGAAATGAAATTTAACAGTGCGGCATGTCTACATTTGTAAATCTATTGTGGTTGTTTGGACTTCTTGGAAAATGAAATGTCAAGCTATCACCCTCAGCTTCCAGAATGTGATCTTTAGGTCCAACGAGAAAGTTGACTTTTTTTTTTTCCTCCTTTAAACCAGTGCAAGATTATTTTCATTTCACTTATTTTTTTCCTAAGTAAAACAAAACTCATTGCACAACTGCATCTGAAGTTAGGATGTGGCAATACCACTGCGGATGGGAGCATCTGATGCATCAGCTGCTCATTATCATAGCGCTCGCTGCCACTGGGCGTCGTGTTCGGCTCGATGGGATGGTGTGTGAGGTTAAGCACTTAGAAGCTTTGTAGATTGAGATTCTATATTATTGAAGTACAAAAAGGCTGTGATCTCCACCTGAACAGATAGTTCATGGAATAATTTACAGGCAAGCCATTTCCAAGAGTAAGACGCTAAACTGCAAATACTGTAAATACCTGAAACGCCAGACCTAAGGTTTTTTTTAATGAGAAAGAATTGCAAATTCTGAATTAGTTTGGTAAAGAATCTGTGCACAATGTGGTTTAAAATGAGGGAGAATGCGTGAGCATCTCTACAGTGTTGCTTTAGTGTTTCTGAGCAAAATTTTAATGGTTGAGTAATTAAAACACCAATATCTAACAAGTCATCTTGTAAAATACACATCAAATCTGTATTTTCATCTTTCAGAATGTTGCCTTTAGGTATATACTGAGCATCTAAACCAGTGTAAATGCTTCTCAGCTGGAACATCTGCAAGAAGTTACGAACCTCTTTAGGATAGTGAAGTTAGCGGTCTCAGTTTTGTACACTGACTGGTAATAATTTAGCTGGTCTTGTGTAAAATTTCCTTGATTTTTGCTTTGGTCATTTGGTTAGTGTTGGTGAAAACTGAAGTCTTCAAGTCTCTTGGTCTCTTGAATCTTGAAGTGATTAGCTGTGAGCTCTGCCACTTCATATATGCATTAGGAAATATGCAACTTGCTCTTTGAGGAGTGTATTCATCTCCTGTGTCTTTCATAATTAACCAGGGGGAATGCTGTGTGTTTCTTGATATGCAGATTTTTGACTCAGGTGTCTAAATAGATCACAGGGGGCAAAAACTTCAATAGGTGCAGTAGCAGATTCCTGTGACATAACCTGTAGACCAAGAAAGAAGCAACACCTGAAGATGTGGATTGGATTGAAGACAACAGGGAAGAGAGTATGAGGATGCACACGTGTGTTACGCAAGGGAATCAAATGGATGCGTGGGGGATGACTTCTGAGAACACCTGGATAAACATTTGCATTTACCAATGGCAAGGAGGGCCACAAGAGAGGAAGGAAGTAAATCTGGAAGTAATTCAAATGGGAGTGTGAAGTCAGGTTATTTTGTCTCTACTAAGTGCCACGGGATGTAAATTCAAAGTAATCTTTCGTTTGGAAACTGTCAACTTCTGAAGAGAAGAAACCTCAATAGCCCTAATCACTTCTGGAATGTCTGCTGAGGTCAACGATCTCATAGTCTTTTACAAGTAAGAACAGAAGTATTTGTGCTACCCAGTATCATTACCCTGTGAAAGGTGCAACACTGAACAAATGATCCCATCCCAGTCCCACAATTTTATATGGCAAAGCTGTTACAGTAAAAGTGAATTTCCAGCAGAAAATGGCAAAACTCATGGCAGAAGCGAATGAGTTTCACAAGCCCAGCATGTAATGCGTTTTTTCCCTGTGGTTTGCCTCCTAGCAGTGTTTCTAGTTTTGGATGTTCTCATGGAGGAGAACAGAGCAGACAATTCAAAAGTCTGTGTGTTTTGTTTGTTTATATTTTCTTTAACCGCTTCACAACAGCGTAAAGCAGATTTTCTCTTTTTTTCCTGAATGGAAGAAGATGGACTTGCACTAGGAAACAAATTACAGTCTGAACTGCAGAACCTGCATTGTGCCCTTGGGATGGGAACAGAAGGGGAGTCAAACCTCATCCATAAAAAGGTGTCAGCAGCTCTCATTTCCCAAACTGCTGGTTGGCATGAGGGAGATGTAGTACCACACTAATGTTCAATGGGCCTTGCTATTGTATCGAGGACTCGTGGATGGAAACCGTGATCCTTCAGTTCTGTGGACATGCAATACTTGGGCCTCATTAATATAAGGTAACATGTGAAGTCGTCCTTTTGCCTTTCCATTCTGTGTTCTTTTTACTCAGTATGCTTTGCGGTTTCAGATTGTGCAAGGGCAACAGGAATTACTGAGAACTCGGGGTTTAAAAAGAAAAAGGGACCAACTGGATGTGGGGAGGGTATTTAGGGAGAAGGAGAAGGGTTAATCCATCTGAATAACTGGATTCTTCATTGCGTTGTGTTCATGCCTCGAGGGCCGGGGACTCCAGATGGATGGTTTAATTTGCATATATATTTACATAGTCTTTAATCGTAAATTCACATGATCATAATGGAAAGTTTGTCTGTCGTTGTCTTTTCTTGACTGTTGAACAGAATTTTCTTCTTGTCAGAGCTCACCTGCAATAAAATGTTTTTATTTATCCACCGTATCTTGACCCTGATAAAAACATACGAGGCTTAGGATACAAATCACTTTCTGGATGCCTGTGTTTTTTCCCAGAGGGGCTTTTTCATTGCTCCAGTTTCCTCGTTGCACTTTTCCCTGTCAGATTTCTTTCCTGTTGCCCATCCTTTATTACTTCTAACTGCTCCTTCAATTTATTAAACAAATTACAAATTTCTTGTTGCAATAATTCTTTGACGAGAGAAATGCACAGTATAAGACTGGTGAATGTTTTCAATAATGAAACATAACAAGCTTTTCACTGCTCCCAAATGGCTACTGTTACTAAGTATTAGTAAGGAAGAAGTAGAACACCCGTTATGGTGCTGCTGGGGAATACAGATGTTCTTGTGCACCAAAGAGCTTGTAAACCTAAATCAGCATAGAATTATAGAATGGTTTGAGTTCTTAGAGATTCTTGGCATCTTAGAGATCATCTAGTCTAACCCCCCTGCCATGGGCAGGGACACCTTCCCCTAGACCAGGTTGCTCAAAGCCCCATCCAGCCTGGCCTTGAACACTGCCAGGGAGGGGGCAGCCACAACTCCTCTGGGCAACCTGTTCTATGGCACATACGATATCTCTGACACAGAGGATTGATATCAGGTAGAAGACGGGCAGAGAAGAGGATTTATATGAAGTGGCACGTGGAGGTTGCTTCTTCATAGTGTTTTGTATCATGCTGGTCCATTGTGTTTTAAGAAGAAACCTCTCTTTGCCCGTGGAAGTGGGGTGATCTATGGGAATACGTGTGTGTGTGGTGTGTGTGTGTGTGTACGTAGAGCTCACTGCTCAGTGTGGCCATGGATGGTGGGGAAGAGTCTCAGTGAGTAAGATAGGATGCATCTATGGGAGGATGTGCAGAAGGCTTTTCCACAAGCTTTTTTGCTAATTTTACAAGGTAAAAGAAACTAAATCTATTTAATGTCATATAATAAAAAGTATCTTGCATAAACTTTCTCATGGGAAGAGATGTCCAGTGATGGATTCTTCTGTGGCCTACCTTAAATCTCACACATCGCATTCAGGTCTTCCATTGTCAATTAACTGTGAAATCCCACCTACCTCAACCTTGTTTGATGGCACCCTATACCTTCTGTAGTCTAAGGTGTGCAGTCTAAGAAAATATTTGATGCTTTTGTGCAAGAACTTCATTTAATGTATTTGCTAGGTATTTTTATTCTAATGACCTGTAATTTAATTAATTAATTATTCTTTCTTTCCAGTGCTCTACATACATTTTAATTATGTTAAAAATTTAAATGTGCAGTTTTTAAAGACTGGAAAATGAGGGAAATATGACACTTTTTTACTCAGTAAGGAGTAGAAACCATGTCCGTATTCCAAACCACGTCTCCATATGTATTTTTTAGTTGATTTGGTACACTTTGTGCATAAAACAGACACAGTATGCAAAATCTTGGTAGTGTTCCCTCTAACCATTTTGTACGTTTCTTTAGAAAGATGAAAACACCTTTAATTCAGACTTCTCAAAGAATTATGTTCTAGTTTTAGTATTCTAAAATATCAGTCTACTGCTTCAGCCCTTGAGGGGTTTTAAATCTGGTGAGAGTAATACTCTGGTTAGCTTTTCTTGTAGAATGATTATTGGTGTCAAACAATATTAAGCAAACTTAAACTTTTTTTGTACTTAATTTTACCCAAGCTGTATTTCCTTGGTGGTGGTCAGGTTAACCTTCATTTCTGCATATTCGTGTATTCAAATTAGTCACTTATTTAAAGCCAAATAGGCTAGAAAGAGAAGAAGAAAAATAGAATGCATGCAAAAGTGTTTCAGCTGAATTGAAGGGGGGGAAAAAAAAAGCTTCTTTTCCCTGAAGCATACATTCTGCATGAAATTCAACTTGACAAGTGACCCTTTTAAAACCGTCCTACAAAGATTTCTCAGCATTCTTCATATACGAGAGGCAGCGTTCTTGTATTAAACCCGCAAGCAGCCCCCAATTCCCTCAAAATGAATGTAGCCTCTTCCTCTGTCCTTTATGTTCTACTTTATCCTTGTTCACTGCATTGGCATTCACAGTTCTGTGTCCACACTTAAATGTGAGAAAATGTTGCAAAAAGCAGAACCATTGGGAATGTTAATATGAAATAATATATGTGATAAAATACAATACATAACTCCTCCAAGTATTTGCTGGCAGTGGTAAGTCTCTCTTGAAAATGTGTGTGTTCACTTGCAAAAAAAAAAAAAATTTAAATTTGCCAGTTAGTCTACAACTAGGTGATAGAAAAGCTGAACTCCAGTACTTAAGTCTTGTGTTCTTTAATTCAGGAGCAGAAGGAAACCATGGTCTATGATTATATGTGAGCAATGAATAACAAGAATGTATGAATGACTTGTGAAACCGAGTTTAATGATAATTTAAAGGTATATAAAAAGTATCAGATCTTAAAAATAACAGTAGTGGATAAGCAGTATTTTATCACCATCCAGTTCTCATGTAGCAATATTCCAGAGACAGTGCACTGGTTGTTCTGCATTTTTTTTTTCTATTGTGAAATGCAAGGGATGAGCAGTGTAGTATTTACTATGTCCCGTGCTTTCAGTGATCTCTGCAGGCATCTTTAGGAAGAGCATGGGAGCTGTGTTCTGAAGCTCGCTTCAGGCAGAGGGGTTTTGAGTGGTACTGTGGTACCTCAGGGGGTGGTGGGCTGCTAGTTTCTCTTCACACACAATTTTGACTTTGTGCCTGGCACTGCTTCTGCATATATGGACCATATGTTCTTACAGTGCTTAATAGATTGTAAATTACTGGCATTTGATAATTTTCAAATAGATAAGACCACATTTTACACTTAAAATTTTTAGGGCAAATTTCAAGTGGAAAATTGCAGCGTTAACATGAGCAATTATGACAAGTAAACAAACATCTGCTCATGATGAACTAGAAGGTCAGGCAAGATGATACTGTAAGATGAATAAGGGGAATAGTTCCTTTGTCTGTTGTTGCTGGTCTCCAGAAACGATGACAGCAGATCATCAGAGACATCCCTCAGTTGAAAGAGAGCCAGAGAAGAAAGGATCTGTTCAGTATATTTATGATTAGGGACTTGAGGGAGGAGGATAAAGAACTATTTTCTGTATTTAGCCAACCTTCAAGAACTGTTTATATTCATCTTAATTTTTGTATTGTGCATTTGTGTTTTTGTGGATTTTTTCTGAGAGAGTAACCTGAAGCAGGTAGGTCTCTGCGGCTGCTGTTGTCCGTCTTGCGTGATTGCCTCCTGGTGGGAGCATTCTTTCCCCCAGAAGGCCTTTAGGGGTTGCCCAGAGAAACAGAGGCAGACACAGGAGCGTTCTTCCATCTAAAACATTTTGGATTTCTTAAACACAAACATGCTGATGAACAGGGTGCATAATACCTGCTTAGGCCTGTTAATATTTGGGGCCAGTTCCATTCTGTATTTATGATACAAAACGTTAGAGAGGCTTGCTTCATGTACAGGCTTTGATTTCAACGCATCAGGTTTGCAAGCCCACTCAAATGAAAATCCTTGTTAAATATTTACTACCTGAGCAGCTTATCCTTGGATACCAAAATGTTTTTGCTGCTGCTTTCCCCAAATACTGGAAAAAGTGCAGTAGAAAATAGGTATGCCCCCTGTGAAAGTTTACCTAGATAACTGCATAGCTAATTTTGTGCAGGTAAAATGTTAAATGCAGATACTTTACGTGATGAGAGACCTAATCTTTTGTTATGGAGGCGAAGGCAAATTAAAGCTTAAATTGACATCTGTCTTCTAGAGAATTATCCATGGCTGCAAAAGCATTTATGCCTCAGCGTAACTATTTGAAAAGGACAGTGTTTTAATGGTATATTTATTTCATTACTGCCATGAAGTCTTTTCCAGTAAGTCACTGAACTGAGACAGATCCAGTTTGATGGAGCTGCTTCTTAACTTAAACAAATCACTTATCAAAACTGAGAATGTAAATGTTACGTAATTAGTGTTACTTGGCAAAATTTTTATTATGCAAGTCATGTTGGAGACAGCATGACAATCCTTGCTTCTTCTAAGGAAGCCACCTTGGAAATGGCAATAGAGCACTTGCTTTGATTGGAGTAGGCATATTCATGGAGAAAGGATGAGCCAAAGGCAGGCAACTCAAGAAGACTGCAGGCATGTCGTTAGGTCATGCAGAGAAAAAATTAGAAAGGCAAAAGCCCAGCTAGAACTCAGTCTGGCCACTGTTGTAAGAGATAAGACAAAATGTTTTTGCAAATACATTAACAATAAAAAGAGAGCCAAGGAGTATCTCCATCCTTTACTGTATGCAGGGGAGAACATTGCCACCAAGAAGGAGGACAAGGCTGAGAGTACTGAGGGAACTGGCGGAGGAGCTGGCCAAGCCATCATCTGTCAGTGGTTCTGGCTAACAAGGGAGGTCCCAGACGACTGGAGGCTCACTAATGTGACGCCTGTCTATAAGAAGGGCCAGAAGGAGTATCCAGGGAACTACAGGCCTGTCAGCCTGACCTCGGTACCAGGGAGGATTGTGGAGCGGTTCATCTTGAGTGTGCTCACCAGGCAAGTGCAGGACAACAGGGGATCAGGCCCAGCCAGCATGGGTTCATGAAAGGCAAGTCCTGCTTAACCAACCTGGTCTCCTTCCATGGCCAGGTGACCCACCTAGTGGATGAGGGAAAAGCTGTGAATGTCATCTACCTGGACTTTAAGGCCTTTGACATTGTTTCCCACAGCGTTCTCCTGGAGAAGCTGGCAGCACATGGCTTAGACGGGTGTGCTCTTCGCTGGGTCAAAAACTGGCTGAATGGCCAAGCACAGAGAGTGGTAGTGGATGGAGCTAAATCCAGCTGGCAGCTGGTCACGAGTGTCCCTCAGGGCTCAGTTTTGGGTCCGGTCTTGTTTAACATCTTTATCAGTGATCTGGATGAGGGATTGAGTGCTCCCTCAGTAAGTTTGCATATGACAACAAGTTGGGTGGGAGTGTCGATCTGCTTGAGGGTAGGAAGGCTCTGTAGAGGGATCTGGACAGAATGGATTGATGGGCCAAGGCGAACTGTATGGGTTTCAACAAGGCCAAATGCCGGGTCCTGCACTCTGGTCACAACAACCCCATGCAACGCTACAGGCTTGTGGTAGAGTGGCTGGAAAGCTGCCCAGCGGAAAAAGACCTTGGGGTGTAGGTTGACAGCTCAACATGAGCCTCAGTGTGCCCAGGTGGCCAAGAAGACCAATGGCATCCTGGCTTGGATCAGGAATAGTGTGGCCAGCAGCAGTAGGGAAGTGATTGTGTCCCTGTACTTGGCACTGGTGAGACTGCACCTCGAGCACTGTGTTCAGTTTTGGGCCCCTCACTACAAGCAGGACATTGAGGTGCTGAAGTGTGTCCAGAAAAGGGCAACAAAGCTGGTGAGGGGTCTACAGAAGAAGTCTTTTGAGGAGCAGCTGAGGGAGCTGGGGTTGTTTAAAGAGGAGGCTGAGGGGAGACCTTATCGCACTCTACAGCTACCTGAAAGGAGGTTGTAGTGAGGTGGGTGTTGGTCTCTTCTCCCAAGTAATTGGCAATAGGACGAGAGAAAACAGCCTCAAGGTGTATCAGGGGAGTTTTAGATTGGATATTAGGAAAAATTTCTTCATGGAAGAGGCTGTCAAATGTTGGAACAGGCTGCCCAGGGAAGTGGTGGAGTCAGCATCCCTGGAGGTGTTCAGAAAACGTGTAGATGAGGCACTTCATGATGTGGTTTAGTAGGCAACGTGGTGTTGGGTTGATGGTTGGACTTGATGATCTTAGAGGTCTTTTCCATCTTATGATTCTATGATTCTGTATTTATTTCCGTGAAGGAGTGAGTTGTTCACCACCAGAAGCTGCAGAAGGGTGAATCTTGAGCAATGAGGAAAGCAGCAGTTAACTGTTTGGGTTTTTATTTAACTGCAGTAAGCTGTGTTTGTGAAACTGAATTCTCTGCTTGTACCTTTGAAAGTAGGACTATAATAAAATATTTACAGGTATGGCATGAAGAGTAGCTAACGAATGTCTCCAGTGTTCTCAGCAAAGTGGTAGGGGTAGTATTTAATGCATATGAAACAGAAGTTTTGTTTGGAAATCTTTACAGTGTAGTAAAACACTTAATACTGTGACTCCTATTGATATATGACAGCATTGCCCTCAGTTAAGGTATTTTCTTCTCCTTAAATTGCCCTGAATACCAAAGTATTTTAGGGTGGGGAAAACCCTATCAAAAGTTCAGCTTTTTCTATATTTAAAAAAGAAAAATGCTAAAATTGTTTGTCTCTGCTGTTTACACTCGTGCGAAGGGAAACAGGTGTATAATTTACATGCTGACAAGACCGTCAGCTTGTGGGTTGGAAACCGTGGGCAACATCTGCTTCCGCACCTTTGATGTGGGAGATGGAGCCGGCCTTTGTAGACGGTAGTAGCTGGTGGGATACAGGGAAGAGCAGCAGAGCTTGAAGCTGCCGTGCTTATCTGAAGAGTGCTAATGCTCCCCCCAGCCCCTTCATGCTTTCTATACAAGATATGTAGGAGTCATTACCTTGAGCACTGATCAGTAATACTGTTTAGTGCATTTTTTTCTGCTTTACTAAATTAGCCATATATGTATGTGATGCACCTGGGCAATGCACTTCATGAGCACAGGGAAGAGAAGGGAAGGTCCGTTGCGCAAGGTAATGACACGCTTTCCAAAGCTCAAAATTCAACGAAACTTGGGTCGGTTCTCCCTAGAAAATGGTCAGGCAGTTGATGTACTACATCTGGTGCTTACTGTGCTAGGTGAGATCATTTGATTGCTCCCTTGACTGCTGATTTGCTGTGTTAGTCTTGTTACGGAAGGGACCGAAGTCTCCCTGGGGTGCGCTCAGGCCGGGGAAGCTGCTGCTCCAGCCGACGCTTCTGCTGCAGCAGCAGGTTTAGCACCAGCGATGCTGGAGAAGAGCGTATTTTCTTGATGAAAGCCAGGTGTCTGCCCAATTCCAGCTTTCAGCTCTCATTTAGAGGACTGTTTAAAAGCAAGAAACTTCTACATTCCCTCCTTCTTAAAAAGTAGCCGTATCGCTTTGAATTCACTTTGTAGTTTAACTTTAGGGAATGGTGGTGGCTGCTAGACTTCTGTCTCCAAGATGAATGTTTCTGACACCTAGAAATAACTTTTTGCACATCTGTAAGGGACAGTGCTGTACAGGACCAAATATAGCATCGAAATGATGTTTCCCTCTCTGAAAAGAGAGTGCTTCCGCTGCTGTAGGCTGTCTTTGGTTTTCATGATTCATGATACTAATGTGGTGTTTTTCCTGCTTGGTGGCACAGCGTAGAAGAGACATGTGAATTAAAACTGTCAGAACATACAGTGATCCTTTCTTAAAGATCCATATAAAAAGGTTTGTTGGCTTTTTTATTTTTGGTGATATGCCTGTAATATTCCTCTAAGGTCTTTACCCTTTGAAAGTTGAAAGCTGTGTGATAAAAACAGACTTGTAATAAAACACAACCTCCTTATAGAAGTTATACTAAAAATAATTCCGGTAGTGCCCTCAGGGTGTTCATCAGCTAGCGACAGCGGCTGCGTTTTCACAGTGGAAAAGCAGAGGCTGGTGAGGTCAAGGAGGATGAGTCTGTATTCCTGTGGGGAGCTCGGTAGGTGCATCCAGGGGTTTTTGAGCTTTTATGGATAAAATGGGGGTGGTTTTGTGACAATATTGTTTTAAAATACCAGGGATGCTGGAACAACCCAGAAGAGTTCCAGTGCCTGCTTTCAGCCTGTGTTCGTTTAGGACCCTCAGATAGCAGGTCTAGCTGACCTCTGTTAGTAACTTCTGCGTGTTTTAAACCTAGAAAATCCCAAGTCAGTTCTGATCAATCTCTGCATGCTTCTGTTGAAACAGTGATAAATTGCAATCCTGGCTTTTGCTTTACTTATTTTTTTTTTTCATGCTTTAAAAATAAAAACTGCCCTGGTTTGCTTTTTGCTAAATAGTGACTCACCGAAGTGTCTCTGTCACCAGAAACTAATCCCACCTCTGCCTGCTCTTCATCTTCCAGGTGATGATGCTGTAAAATTGGTTTTACAGGAAGACTCTCTGACTTCCTCATGCTCACAGGTGCAAAATGGTATCTCCTGCGAGCATGGATGCAGGTGACCGTGCTGGGCACGTGGTTTGACTGAGGTGACTGGTTGATCCCGGACTTGTGCCATCAGCGAGGAGAGGTCCTGCTGGACTGGAGACCTCACTTGGCTTGCGGGAGTGAGGTTACAAAAAAACGCCGTGGCAGATGTCAGCGTGATAAGATTCGAGCAGACACTGCTTTTGTTCTTGTGCAGGAGGGCAACTACAGCAGAAACACGGATGAAATTCCAGCCTTATCTTGGGGAATGCGTGTGGGATTCAGGCATGCAGCAGCAGAAGAGAGCCAGCACCTTTTCAGGCTTTTTGCTCCCGTCATCCTGTGCAAAGGATAGTCTGCCGTACCTGAATTTTAAAGTTTTTAAAACTCTGCTGGGAATTGAGAGGAGTATCATCGTGGTATGCTTGTGATGCTGCTTCCTTTGTTTGCCTATTGCCATCTATCCTGGCTGGCTCTGTAGGAGACCTGTCTGTGGAGTGCCTTTTAATGTTTAGATCTAGCAGTGATTAGAATACACTAATGCCCAGTGGGTATATGTGTCATTTTTTAACAGCTGCAGAGCTTTCTCCCTGCTGCTCCAATTAACACATTCAGCACACACTTGCCCGTGAGTGGGCTGTGTGTATGGGTTAAACCACTTTGCTATTTATTCATCCAGCATATGTGATGCCAGAAGTGGGTCGACGTGTTTCCTCTTCTTACAGCAAATAAAATCAAACGGGCTTCTGAGCCTGTGCCCGGATAAATATGAGGGCAGTGTTTAACTGGAGAATGAAAACCTGTTTTGCCTTGAGATATGGTTCAGTCCATTGACTAACATCTATCCCCGCCTCCCAGCCCCTCTTCAAATGATGGAGACACAGGACAGGGAGCTCTCAGTGCTGGGCTTCCCCTCGCTGGCAGGCAGGTCTCTTCAACTTTGTCCTCTGCTGTTTGATAACCTCTTGAAATCCTGACTTTCTCCTTTCGCCTCATGATTTTCCTCCTTTGTCTATTTTTATGTTGAAATATTCCAGTCAGTAGATTTGATAAAGTCCACCCCCTCACCCCCTGTGTGGTTTTTTTTTTTTTTAAAGAGAAAACAGTATGCTTCCTAGTCACAGCTGAGAGAAGGGAGGGGTTTTTTAATGGTACCAGAGCAGCTGGTTGGAGGCTGCAGCTTTGCTCCGGTGCTGGCGGTTGATTCGTGCTGGGACAGCTCTTTGTGAAGCAGAGGGCAAGGGGGGCTGCCGGCTGGTGCTGCTGAGGGAGGGGATGGAGCGCTTCTTGGGCTTCGTCAAGCAGATAAGAAGATCGAGAAGAAGAAAAGGCAAAAAGTACCGGCCAGAGGAGGATTACCATGAGGGCTACGAGGATGTCTACTATTATGCCTCAGAGCATTTTCGAAGTAAGTATTTTGCATAACCTCATTTTCTTTGGCTGTGATAAAATGTTGTGCCTTTAAGATGTTCAAAAACCCTAGACCCCCCAAATGTGAACAATACTCTGCGCTTGCTGGAACCTGAGCCTCACCCGAGTATTGAAACATCGGTTCCTGTCAGGGCTTTATCTGGCTGTGGCTGCTGATGAACAAGACAAAGCGGCTGAAGTGGCACGGCCGCTCTCTGAGCAAGCGGGGTCTGCCTGCCAGCCCGGGTGGGATTTCAGGTGCCGTTCATGGAGTCTGACTGCTGGAAACCTTTTGTTACAACACTTTGTGTGGAGAAGCGATGAGGTGGCGGTAGCCCTTGCGTAATGCCTCTGGAAAGCTGCATGGTGGATGTTTTTAAAGCGCTATAAAGGCAGCGATCACTCATTTGAGTTGATGATTAATGTTTGCTGCCAAGGGAGAGTCCGTTCTCTGAGCCTCCACCGTGACCTGGTCTTTTCAGCAGTGAGTAACTCAAGCGGGCTGCTGCCAGGACCACTGGTGAAGAATGAAGTGGTGGGGTTTGTTTGCTTGTGCTCACGTGACAGCAGCAGCTTGCCCGAAACCAAAATAAACTGCCTGCTTGGAAGTGCCTGTGCAAACTGTGCATGGTTCCCTGCAGCTCGGGAGGGTTTGTCCCCTGTACTTGGGGGGTTTCAAAGCTCCCGTCTGCCCTGGGCATCTCCCGGAGTAGGGGACGTGCCCGGAGCACCCATGGGGACGCTGTGTTGTTAAGACGGAGTTGTTATAAGAAAAAGACCTATTTTGGGGGCAATGCAGTTGTAACGGGTAACATGTTGGCATAAAATCTTCTACACAAGACCTAAAAATTTAAAATCTACTTAGCACTGAAAAACGTGAAAAAGTTAGTGAAAGCACGTAACTTTCTTGCTTTAATATGTAAATCAAAGGAACCCGTCAAAGCAGTATGTCAAAGTATTTCCCTAGCTGATTGTTGTTGTTGAAGGTCTTTTAAATAAGAAAGCAAAACCCCTCTAAAAACTGTCACATGTAATAAGGATTTCTTGAATGCTGATTAATAAATTATTAACTCTTGACTTAATGTAAGACACTGAGATTGAGGCGAATATCTAATAGGTTTTTCCTTTTATTCTACTTAGAACATAAAAGGATAGTACACACTTTGGCCTGTGGAGGTCATTAGTATTTCAGACAGGACAAATGTGTGTCAGATTTTGAAGTGGTGTTTGCATCAGTGATCATAATACTCGGATTGAATGGTCAAAACAGTGCACGGTCCCATGGAGCTGGATGCACAAGGAGTTCGCAGCTTCTCTCAGTTACTTGTACCAAATGTGTCACAGGAGATTAGAGACAGGGAGTCTTTATAGAGGTACCACATCAAGCATAATTGCTCCTCAAGTGCTGCTTTTGTCTGGTCTTTCCGTGGTGCTCTAAGTGTCACTGTTTTGGTTGGACAGGTGTGGTAGCTACTTAAAGCAATATACAAAATATGAAAAGATGCTCCTGGTGCTACTGTAGATGCTCTCTTGAAATCGGATTTCATGTAATGGGGACAATGAAATGTTTCATACTTAATTTAATTATGGTCTGGTGCTAGGCTGTTTACAGTGCAAACTTAGAGTAATCGCAGAGCTTTTAATAGCCGTTCCTTCTGCATGTGTTTGCTTAGAAGAATGCGTGCTTGAGAATAAGGGCGTACTTTTTGGTATGATGTTCAGAATATCGGAGCTGATGAAATCAAAGACCTGTTGTTCATTCAACTGAACGGAGTTGGAGCTTTTTTAGACTTAGTTTCCTCTCCCTGCGTTGTTATCCATACCTCCCCCATCGTCATTTATGAGTTACATATCCAATTAACCAGTGCATTTGGAGATTGCCTGAGCCAGTTACTTCATGAACTTCTTACTCACTCTTCCCCCCATTTGTAGTATTGTTTTAGAGTGTTGTGTGGAGGCAGAATTAATGGAAAAATGCAGAAACTACATTAGAATAACCAGAGGATGACACAGAAAGAAAACAAAGTTAAAAATAGAATAGGCCTCTGGATATCACAGTAAAAAGGTGACTTTAGTTTGTCCTTAGCCCAGCTGCACGTGGATAGTGGGATAGTGTAGCTGCTGCAGTTAGGTGTATTGTCTTTACTCCTCTGAAGCTTTGTCTTGGAAGACCCCATTACCTGTGATATTGGGACACACATTTCATTTTCACTGGGATGAAAGGAAGGTGCAGGAGTGCTTAATGCTCCGTGTGTAAAAAAGAGACCCCGACTCTCGAGTCAGAGCTTGGATGTTTCGTCCATTTGAGTTCAGGTAAATGGATATCCTTGTTTTGACGTGCAATATCAGCTCTCTTACCTTTCTGGAGGGTCTCTGTCTGTGCTGCATAATGCTAGAGTAACGAAAAGAATAATCTTGGCACACAAACACGTATTGACATTATTAGTGCAGACGTCATACTCGTTCCAGTGAGACTTTGCAGTATGAACACAATGGATGATGAAATTGGCGTCCAACCTACTCGGATAAGTTGGTGCTTATTGCATAAAACGCTTTAAAAAGTGTTGTGGCAATCTTGTGCAGTGTTACGGCACTGCCATTCAACCTGTTCCTTTTAATGAGGCTTTGTGTGAAAAAGGCACTTGTTGTATTATTACCAAGACTGATAGCAAACGTCAGGAACACTGTGTAGCAGAGCTGCCTGCAGTGCTCCCAAAAGTTACATATGTCCTTTTGCTAAAGTCAGGGTGTTTTGCCAAGACCTTTGAGTTTCAGCCTAGTCTTGAGCAGGGAAGGTATTTTTGGGGTCCAGCCTGATTTGGTCACCTCTGACCAAAACAAACACAAAACCCCTCCTTTCCCCACCCCAGTCTGAATTCAGCACTATGTCTTTTATTTTACAAAACGCTTAGAAGGGTTTGGTTTTGTTCCAGCCGCTTTTTGAACCCCACAGGTCGCGCGAAATGTGGTTGTCATGATCTGCCCATGCAGGTCCAGAGGGCATTGCTGTGAATGTTCAGTGTTAAATTTTGGCTTATTTGCCTTACTTCTGGTTTCTCTTCATCCATCTCTTCCTGAAAGAGACTCTGTTGTCATTGATTCTTCTTCTTCTTCTGTTGTTTGTCCCAACTTGATGTCAGCAGCATAGTCCGTTGGCATAAAGGTTTTACTTTCTGTGTTGATGCAATGAAAATATTAAAGAATGATCCCCCAAATCAATGTTTTTAAGAATTCTACTAGTAAAGTCCCTCTAACGCAAAAGGCCCCATTTTCTTAGCCCTGACTGTAAAATGTTCCATTTAGTCACTCAGAATCCCACTAGTATTATTTTTCCATCGTTTGTCAAGGCCTGGTATATGTTGTTAGACAAGAGCATTGATATTTTAGACAAGGTAGTCTGCCATGATGTATCTGTGGTAAAGTCATGTATCATTTTTCTCTGTGATGCCTTGTATTAATTCTTCCACAGTTCTTGTGTGAGAATCATCTGGTTCCTCAGTGCTAGGACATCAGCTTCTTTGAATTTGCCTCTAAAATGCATGTAATGGTCTTTCCCTTCTTTCCATTAATGGTCCCATCTCTCTCTCTCTCTGTGTCATCACTGGAAAGTGAAGGTAAGGTATTTGACTCCTAGCCTAGCAAATAAGGCAGAAAGGAAGAACTGAAAATTTTGTATAACTCCAAGTTGAAGATGAAATCTGGGAACAATTAGTTAGAGTGAATACTGGATATGTGATACTTCATTTGGGATGATGTCAGTAGAAGAACTCTGCATGGGTGTTATTCTCCCAACACATCTCAATGTTGTGGTGCAGAAACTCTCTCAGCTGCCAAAATCTTACTAACAAATGTCTTTGCATTTCATACCCTAAGTGGCTTTAAAGCTGTATTAAATATTGATAAAGAGGCTTGCTACTGAAGTATCACAAAGACAAAACACTGAGGGAAGCCATATGCTTATAGCTTCTTAACGTATGGTCAGTAGCACCATTATTCTTGTCAAGATTTTCTCCATTTCATAAATTGGTACAAATAGTTCTTGTTTGCAGCGTCTCATAGATTTGATTGGGATTGTATAAGAGTTAATGGTTTTATGAGTAATGTGGTGACAAGGGCATTGAATATCTCCAGCTCAGGTTGCAGAGATGTTAATTGATCTTAAGGGTGAGGAGTGCAGGACAACCGCTTTTCATTTTACAAAGAGTGTGTGTTGCTAGTCTGCAGTTTAATTGCATGTGTGTGCGCGGGGGGAGGTTGGTTGATATTTCTACTCCCATGCCAGATCTTGTCACATCAGTACAGTAAAATCTCAGCTTTCATTGAATCTAAAGCTTAATACATTTGTTGCACGCTACAAGAAAAAAGACTTGGTAACCTAAGCAGAGAATATGGCAGGCCTTGAAAGCACAATGAAAATAATCTTTTTTCAAACAACTAAAATTTATTAAAGCTTCTTACTTCATTCTCCTGAAGGACGGTTTCCTGATTGTTGGACCCTGGAGATTTTCATTAATGTATTACAGTTCTTCAGTATTTCTGTTTTCCACAAGTCACTTTTTTCCTGAGGTCTGGAGAACCCCAACACCATGAGTTCAGCAGGAACAGGATGCGATGCCTGTGTCCAGAGAGACTTTGTCATCACAAGGCCACCGTCCAGTTGTCAGTTTGCATGCCGGGCATGGTGATAAATAGGACCACTGTATTTGAGCTTTACTGCTGGGACAGACAGTATCAACTTTTACATTCAGAGACCTGTGAATGAAAGAAAAGTGGTAGCAAGCGACTGTTGTGTTTCAGACACTCGTTAGATCAAGATGTTGTACCCTCGTGCTGTTTCTATTGCTTTTTCAAGTGTGATAGATTCAGGGGGGTTTTTTATACAGTTGGTCATTGCATCAAGTGCAGTTTTGTATTTCATGACAACCAGCCTCTTGCAAAGGTTCGCTTGACTTCTGGTGAGCTATGTGTGTGTTTTGGAGGTGACCCCCTTTATCCACCATCTTCTTCGTGGTGGTCATTAGTGAATGTATCTATTCTAGAAGAACCCAAGAGGTGGAGAAGAATTATGTATTATTCTCATCTTATAGATAGCAAACTAGTAGCAAGGGGTTATAAAAAGGAGAATGTTAGCAGCTCTTGAGCATCCCATGAAATTATTTAGGTCTTCCAAGCCCGTAAGTGATATGCATATATTAAAATATTGTTTTACTCCTGTCCTATTTTATATTAGTTAAAAGCCTGTAAGTCTTTGGATGGGGCTTGCGTTTGTAGATGCTTAAGCTGTTTGGATAGTGGTGTTAGCTGCATTATATTGTTTATATAAATTCAAAGATAATTAAACTGGTGTTGTTACATGTACACTAGCATGAAACCCAATGGCAGGGTCTGTCCATGAGGCACCTGAGGCCATGGGGTTCCCCTCAGGGCTGGAGCAATGCGTTTATTCTAGCCAAGCAGGTACGTGATGGTTTTGGTGAAACATTTTCATTATCTGTGAAACAGGCCACAGAATTTTAACTTTTTATTTTCGCTAAAGCAGTGTTGCAACAGCCCATTGAAGTTTGGTAGCAATAGGGTTACTTTTTTAAAATGACTATCTGTGGCTCTTCTGGAAGTGGCCCTTAGAGTCCTGGGGCAGGGCAGAGCATGGGTGGTAAACCACTGCTTTAGAGTAACTCGAGGGAAACTGGATTAATGAGTCACTGAAATAATGAGACCTGAGTTATATAATTCTTTGCATGGAGCGTAAGCACTTCTCCCTGCTAGCAATTACGAGTGTGCAATTTCTGTGCTACTTTTCTTTCATTTACTTTCTAGTCTTATTCTTTACTGATTTATTAAGGATCTTGATTGTCCTTGCTCAAGAAATGTGTTCGTTATAGGTCTTTCTGCTCTTACAGGGGCTGCTGGTGTGAAGTTGTACTTCCAGAGTTTTAGGGAATTTGGCATCCTTTATGTTTTAGTATATGTGGAATATATGATGTTCAGTTTCAAACAGTGAAATTTAGAGAAACCTGGACTTTCTACTTTCTGAAATGTTGTATATGTTCATGTTTTTAATCATGACTTCGACAGTTTACATCATGAACATGTAGTGATGCGATTATTTTTTCTCCTTGGATGTTCTGAAGTGAATGAAACATCAGGTTTTATGAACTAAGATTAGAGAGAGGTAAAAGCAATGACTGAGGTGTCAGTTTTAATATTGGCCATCAGTTCCAATGGAAAACTTGAAGGAATTAGTGGAATGAAGAAGGAAGCAACAATATAATCCCCTTGCTGTTGAGATTATAAACATTTATTGAATGATTGCTGTGCTCTTTCAATAGGGCATGCCAGCAGCTGTAATTAATCATCAGCATGGATATGAACACCTGTTTACTGTAGATAGTATTTGTATAAGTCAAATTTGGTAGTCCTCATCGTATGTGCAAAAATTATTACGCAACTTTGGTTTATGTTTTTCAGCAGAAAAGAGCATGGGTAGTGCAGTGGCTGAGAACAGGAGTCGGTGATGACCAGACTGCGGATGACTCGGGTGTGTGAACACTAACATTTTTTTCAGCGGATTTTCTAGTTTCCTTCTGAAACCCAGGAAATTATGCACAAACCGGCATGCAAGATTATTGCAGTTCTGAGGGCATCTACTCAAAAATTAAAAGGCAGTAGAACTAAGGGTGCCTGTAGAACCTCAATGTGGTCTCTCTTTAATGACAATGAAAGGCTACTTGCTCATTTTTCTGTGGCGCTTGTGGTGATTTCAGCACGTGGCAGAGGTTGCGCCGAGTCCTGGTGCAGCGTTCTGCCTGGTCTTCCCACTGCCCGTCCCATCGGGGCTAACCCCTCGTTTTCCTGACTTGAGAGCTTGAATTCACAGATATCTGGTGCAAGTTGCTGCAGCATGCCAAGGGAAATATGGTTTGTATATATAAAAAAATTATATAAGCCTAGATAGTCTGAAAAACCAGCTTAAGGCATCTCAGGCTGCAACCATTAAATTGTGGCATACCTTTGATGATGATCTCTCTGTGCTCTAGTTCTCCACCTGTGAAATGAGGTTAATGGTACCTCTCCTTCACTGGTATTCTATGAAAGTAAATTAGTGTATGCTAAGCTCTGAAATGCTACAGTGATGAGCACCGTGGAAGAGCTCAGGAAGAAATTAATGTCTGTCTGGAGAGAAGAGCTTGAATAATGTGTGGGAACTAAGACACGGAATTGCACTTTGAGCAATGAGGGGAAAACAAGGTCTTCAGTAATTTTTGGGGTAGTTAAAATCATTTATTCTGGGCATTAAATGAGACAAGGTCTGTGGAAAAAGTAGATGATCAGGTAATTAAACGTTGTGTTATAATGCTTTATGCTGAATTGAGGCTTGCCAGGAATTCTGGAATTTGGCACTTGCAGCCTGCAGTTGGATTTTTGAAGGGGGGGAGCATGTGTGTGCGCGCTCGTGTAGCAGAGAGTATGGAGCAGCAGTGGCCTGGGTTTTAGCATGCAGTGGGAATTCCATAACGGCAGGTTATGGGCATAGTACTTTGTATGAATGCACCAAAACCTCGTTGGCACTAAGATGGCAGAAGTAAATTTTGGTGAACGGCTGTAGGATCTGACCACACACGTAGCACTTAGGTGTATTTTCTAGTGCAGTCCCCGTGCTGATATGGGGAGCACCATGGGTGGCGGTGGGACCAAGGAAGGAGGAATCGGGTTTGTTCTTCTGCTGTCCCTGAGCGCTTTGAACAGATATGAGAGGCGTTCAGGGAGAACTGGCCCTGGAAATGTGGCCAAGGGAAGAGCCGAGCTGAACGGGAGCGGCAGGGTGCTACAGGAGGTGTGAGATCCCACCACCCTGCGGGAATCTGCAGGATGTGGAGTGCCTTGCTGCTCTGCTCCTCCGCCCCTGCAGTGAGAAAGCAAGGAATGGATGCTTCAGATTTGCCCAGCCTGTTCTGTACTCACGAAACACAATATAAAATCTGGAGCCCCTGTGTAAGGCACACGGACACCACATCTTCTGCATAAAGCTGACACTGGAGATAGGCTGTCAGAGATGGTTTCCCAGGTGTTGAAATTAGGCTTGTAGTTGCAACCCTGATGCTTGTAAGACCCGTGCGTATGTGCTTGGGTGTGGAATTGAGGAGGACAAAGAAGATGGAAGGGAAGATATTTATGGGACAGTGAGAAGTTTCTCTGGACATACTCAAAACTTAGCCAGACAAGACTGCAGGCACCCTGATCTACCTATTTAAGTTAGTCTGACTTCAGAGCTGGCCGTGCTTTGAGCAGGGGACTTGTGCCAGAGGACTTCCAGAGAGCCCTTCCAGCCTCAAATACTGTGTGATTTTTATGAAAGGGAACTTTGGTTGGCGAAGAAAGGAGGACTGTGGAAGGCAGAAAGGAGAAAAGAGCTATTAAAGACAGCACTGGGGGAAATACTATTTAAATGAAACTGTGGAGAAGATAGTGAAACCAAAAGTACACAGATACCATGTGAAGTATTACCTCAGTAAACTGTGTTTTCAGATTTGTTCGCAGGTGCCTCCTTTGGGTTTGTTTAACAAGCTCTGTGGCTGCTCAGATCTGTGTTATTTTGATAACACTGTCCCTTGCTCAACAATACACCTTGTTGCTCTTCTGTCAGCTGGTAGCATCTCTATTAAAAAAAAAAAATAAAAAGGATTCCCAATATGTTACAAATAAATTCAGTAAAAAATGAGTGGTAGACAAATACATATTTTAAATACAGAGTGATATTAGCTTTCTGCCCTTGCTTTCTGCAGGTTAGAGTAAGAAAGAATTTAAAGCCCTGATGCCCACGCCCTGTTTGTAGGAGCCCGGCTGAAGTTGTGTAGTCAACAAGAGATGAGTCACGGCAGGAGCTGCGGGCTGCGGTGCCAGCTGTATTAGCGCTGAATGCTCGGAAATCAACAGGGATGTTTGCCACGCTGTCTGGTAGGGATGTCATGTCTGACAGCCTATTTTAGGGGAAATGAGAAGATGCCTCTGAAGGAAAGTTGGGAGAGAGCCTGGATCCCTGGCAGAGCACTGCCAGCAGCAGCAGAAGTGCTCAGGTCAGCTGTCAGTAAATCTAAGTATGTCCAGCGGCATTTACAATTCAGAAAGCAGGAACACGGATTTTCCGTTGGGTGGTGGTAGAATTTCACGTGGCCTGTCATGAAAATCACAGAATCACAGAATAGTAGGGGTTGGAAGGGACATCTGTGGGTCATCTAGTCCAACCCTCCTGCTGAAGCAGGGTCACCTACAGTAGGCTGCAGAGGACCTTGTCCAGGTGGGTCTTGAATATCTCCATAGAAGGAGACTCCACAACCTCCCTGGGGAGCCTGTTCCAGTACTCTGTCACCCTCAGAGGGAAGAAGTTCTTCCTCATGTTCAGACGGAACTTCCTGTGCCTCAGTTTGTGCCCATTGCTACCTTGGCTTTCATTGCTGAAAGGAGACAGGAGTGAATTCCAAGATGGAGAGACCAGAGCTGTTCAGGCTGAGGGTTATAACTGCCCATCAATAATTAAATGGAGTGCAGCAAGACGGTGGAGCCGCTGGCCTCTCCAAAATCCATATGAATTTAATGATGCTTTGGTAGTCTCTGAAATTCTCCCTTTGTAACTTGACCCGTATTTCACCTGGGCTTCCCAGATTTCCAGAGGTGTTACGCAGGCATCCCCAGCACTGCTGTGTCTGTTGCCGTTCGCTTGTGCCGTACCCTGCCTGGAAAAAAGAAAGAAGTCTTCTCGAGCTTAGGGCATTTAATGATTTGCTTACATTTTTCTTGGTGTACTCTAAACGTAATTTCAGAAATATATTTAGATATGTGGTGGGTTTAGTAACATTCCTCTGCTCTCCCAGTTACCCTATATATCTTTGCTGGCTTGTTCAGGCAGGGCATACTCAGCCCTGCGCTACAGGAGAGCAGGGAGGGAGAGGTTTGTCTACTGGAAAGAGGAGTAGTAGTAGTCCCTCTAAAATACCGCTGCTCCTGAGCGTGTCACAAGGCACAGAGAAAGCACTGAACGTTATCATTTTGAAACCAGTACTTCATTTGTGTGCTGCAGTTCAGTGTTTGTGGTTTGTTCTTGGATGGGTAGAAAACAGTGCTCCTTTCTAGTTTCTTTTCTTTTCTTTTTTTTCACTCTTTCTCTAAACTTGGGCTCTTACACCGAATCTGAGCGGCTGTGGATTTTGTAGGGCAGGTTGCGTCATGAAAATTTTTTCCAGAGACTGAGCAAAACTGTCGAAGGCCGTTCTAGTTACAGCCTGGGGTTGGTGGTCCTTAGTGCTGTCCGGATAATTGGGCTTTTTACAGCCTTGTGTCCATTCACAGTAGGTTGTTTTCTTCATCATAGGTGACAATAGAAGCTTATAAGCTGTTGGTTTAAGAGTCTTATGAAAATGTAGTGCTGGTGGCATAATTATTCAGGGGCTACATCAATGTGATTAGAAAAGGCGGCCAAGTTAACACGCTGCTCCATTGCATGAAAATAACTTTAATATATGGAAAATGCTCAAACTCTGTATTTTGCTTACAATATTTCATTCAGACAATTTTTAAAATTCTGTGAAAGTAATTGCTTGAAACGAATTCTTACATAGCTTTGATATGTTCGTATTTTATGCACTAGTAAATAGTGGATTTGCAGGTAAGGAAAAGTAGTTTTGGTTGGTGATCTCTTAGTTTGTGATAAAATGTCTTCTCACTCGATGACTTGGTCAGTGTGGCTTATATGGTTAATTAATGGATGATAAATAGCAGCAGCTTTATGGCCTTCGAGATATATATATATACTACCACTAACTGATACGGGGATATGTACAAATAAGGAGAAAAATCTAGTTTGGTTTTGAGTAACCTACAGAAGGTAATTAATAAACACTCATGATCACTTCTGCTCATTTTAACTGCTTCTCTAAACAGTTAAAGTTGTTCCTGTAATTCCTGTTCATCTTTTCTTAGTAGCATTTTATGTTTTTTTTAAATGCATAGCCAAATTAAACTTAAAGAATCTGAGAAACCAGCAATATTTTAAAATATGTGGTAGTTTAATAGGTAAACTGTCCTGAATTTTTACTTTGGTTAATGTAGTGGTTGGAAATGATCAGTACTTCCCAGAAGATCACTGGATGGTTTATCTGTCTGTAGGCAACTAATTTCAACTTGTGGAATCTGGAAAACTTGTCCATTTTTGAAGGGCAGTCTAATGTAGTAACAAGGATTACAGCGTGGAGGGAGAGGGTAAGCGATGATATCTAAATGGGAGAACACACATTTTGGTATTTTGCTGTTCCATTCAGCCTGCTGTGTACTGTGGCATCGTGGTGTTTTTTGTTTTTTTTAATCCTCCCCCCCACTTTACTGATATAGATGTATGGATATATATATACATATGTAGTTCCTCAGTTCTTCAGCAGGGCCTTGGGCAATTGAGTGACCCTGTTTTATTGGTTGGTTTGTTTTCTCAAAGTGGAAATTTCATTCATTTTCTGAATTATGAGCAGGGACTTTCTGGTCACATTCAGACTAGAAAGGATGGGTACGCAGGTGTGTATCTATTAACACAAAGCAGAAAACTCGTGCTCGTGGCCTGTGGCGTGTGTTTTGCTTTCAAAAACCATGAGTTCCTAGCATTGTGACTGCCAGCTACTCTTTCTACTTATTTATTTAAACAGAATTGTGTGTGCTGCTCGGCAAACCAGGAGGATGGCCGGTTGTTGGTGTGACAGCCTAGTCTCGAGCTCAGGATGCATTTGGGTGCCTTGAGGCTTACGGCTAGGTCAAGAAAATCGCGAATAGGAAACTGTCTGAGGAAGAAGCAGGGGAAGTGAAGTTCAAATGGCCTTTGCAACTGCAAATTTGGATGTTTTATACAGAGATTGTGGTCTTGGGTTTTCATGTGTTTTTTCCGTGCGTCTTAAAATGCATGGGGGGATTTATTTGTTTACTTGTAGCTGCTGCATGGAAAACAAAGCAGCTCTCAAAAATCCGTCTGTAGCAATTGCACTGTTCCTGGTTGATGTTTGTTTTATCGAGCAGATTTGTAGAGCCGACAGTGTTTGTTGTGAGGTTTTCTGTTGTCTCGGCTGTGCCTTGCTGTAGGCCAGCCAAAGAGTTGGTCCTGCAAACGCCGGGCAGGTGAGCAAATCCGTTAGTGCGAGTAGTCCCGCTGGCAGAGGTTAGATGGAAGGGTCTGTAGCCGTGAGCCCTGAAGAAAATGGTGTGCATGGGTAGAATAAAATAGTAATTCTAAGAGTTGCTTCCAAATGTTTGTTGTGTTGTGTTTCTGTACTCTGTTCCACTTTCTACCATAGATATAAAGGGTATTTTGACTGTGAGATCAGCATCCTTGGATTATTTACTCTAAGATAGTTGGTAAGCATGCGCAGTTTTGTTTCCTTTTGGTTTGCAAGTGAAATTGTTCAGACTTCAAAAACAAAGCCAGTTGATTAGTTCTGCATTATTTCATTTCAGTGCATGATTTCAACCTTGTTCATTAAAGTTGAAGTGGAAAACGTGGGTCTGAAGGACCACTGTTGACAGGAACCACTAGGCTGGAGCACAGAATTCAATAATCATTGATTAATACAGTTTGCTGCCGATTTCTTTTCTTTGAAAAAGCCAGTTATTCTTGCCAATATCTTTTATACATGAGCCTTTACATAAAATTTAAAATTTAAATGTATATTAAAAGAAAAAAGATTAAAAAGTGAGGCTTATTTAACACTGACCCCAAAATAATGTTCCACTGAAGCAAAAACTGAAGTAGATAGATGTATTGTAGTAAATATTAAATGTGTTAAATTGCCTGTCAAGTACAGTGATTATTTTTTTTCTATTTATTTTATTCACTTGGAGAAAAATGGTTTCAGGTGGAGCTTTAGAGAAGACCTGATGGCTGCTCTTTACTGTATGAAATCCAATTACTGTTACAGAACGCAAGCAAACAAACGTGTGCTTCCTTTGGTATGGAGGCTAGTGGGGGTGCTGAAGTTGTAGACTGAGTTTTGGACAGGAGCTGAGCACGTCTGTACGTGTACATAGAAAATGCATGAGTGGGTAAGTGACAGCTTGAGGGTTTTTTGGTAAGGTGTAAAAAGATGGGAAGCAGCAAAAGATTAGTTGTGTGTTTATGTTGATCTCTCTGCTAGAGCAGCTTAGTGCTGTTTCTTCAGATGTGTGAAAAGCAGACAAGAAGAACTTGCAACAGAGCGGACTTCTGAGGTGCAGTCACTGTGGAATAAATCATTTAAGTCTGGAGCTGAAGGTCACAACAGAACAAAGATACAAAGCTTTGGTCTCTGTGTCTGCAGTTAAGTCGTTTGCAGAACTGAGCGACTGCCCTTGCTATGTGAAAGTCCTGGCGTTGTTGGGGGGTGGCATGGGCACTGCTTCATCTGACCCTCTCCTGTGAGAGCAATTGTTAGGGAAAAAAACACTTCATGTTGAAATTCTGACTCAAATATGTGCATGCGTGTGTATATATATGGTTCAGGAATCATTACTTTTGAGCAGAAACTTACTTCAAGAACAGCATGCACAAAATCCCCTTACGCTGCTACTCAAGTGTAGATAAAAGCTGCATTTCCACACAGCGAGCTTGTTTGAATTGTGGAGGGGGAAAAAAAGGAGCAACCTCCGTAACAGGCAGAGCTCCTGTATCCTCAAGGGTTGTGACCACTTCAAACATCTCTGAGTTTCTATCTGTAAATGATTTCCCCAGCTCTGTATTTTTGCCAGAGGGAATAAAAAAATAAATATTTAATTGTCAAGAAGGCACATTCTTCTGTATTGCGTCTGCGGGGGACATCTGCCTGCCAGGCCTGTCCACCAGCAGGCTGCCTGTCTGTCCCCTGGGGTCTGTACTTCTGTGGTGCTTGTGATCTGATGGACAGCGCTTGGAATGTGGGGACACCAGCCATTTCTTTCACTAATATTTACTAATTGCTGCTAAATAGTAAAGCAGATCTTATCCTGTCACTTCTTGAAAAATGATTGAAGGGTAGGAGAAATTTTTTTTAAACTTTTTTTTGGTTGCCTTTTTTGACTTCATTGGCGGTCTGTGTATTTCTGCTGTTTACAGCAGGAATCGGGAGCAGAGGCACCGGGCGAGGAGGTGCCAGAGACGGGACAGTGTCCGTGTCCATTCCACACCCATCTCTGCTCATTAGCAGGCAGAAGTACTATTTTACTAGATGTACCTTAGCACCAAGTCTGGCCTCAGGCCGCCTTATCCTTGGGTACATCACATACACAGTCCTGCTGAAGACAAAGTATTTTGTGGTTTCTATGTGTGCTTTGGTTTATCTTGACATGGTGATGAATCTGAAGGCTAAGAATAAATTTGTCTACGTAGGATTTTGAAGTGTGCAAACAAATGCAAATAGATGGGCTTTTTCCGCTGTATTGTTTTCTATACAGAACAGCGTGTGTCAATCTCAAGATTGTGAATGCACTCTGGGAAAAACGTTTGTGACTTTTGAATAACCTTTAACTCCAGAAGCTATTCAGAGATGCAGAATTACAAAATTATTTTAAAATGTCAGTCTGTATACAACTTGTTTTTCAAGTATTCTAAGACCTAAAGCTGCCTAAAAACAATGTGTTGGCATTTTTGTGTTGGAAACCTTGATTTTAGTAAGCCACCAGTGCGGATAGAACTATTGTAGAGAATGAAGACTTGGTTTCAAATTGAAGTGAGGAAGTGAAAATAAGATGTTGAAAAATGTGAAGGAATGAGATTTGTTTCTACAGAAATTAGACTAACTAGCCCACGTATGCTCTCAAGAAAGACTGATGAATGGTATAAAATTAAATAACAGGTTTGGAGCACTGCTATAGCGGACATGAACAGTGTCTAGCAGAAGGCCAGAGCTTCCTTCCAATATCTCAGCCACATCCTGTCTTGGTCTGTTGAGGGACAGTGTTGGGCCAAGAGTTAGACCTGGGTTGTTTTTTTCTAGCTTTTCTTACTGCTTGAAGCTCAGGATCCAGGTGTGTCATTGTTACACTGAGTTGCTGCGGTTTAGGTGGTGGTAGGGTCTGGTGGGGCTTCCTGGCTTTGCTCCTGAAGCGAAGGCTGAAGGTTGTGTCCCTGCTGCCGGGGTGGCCATGGGCAGGATCCTGTCCCGCTCCGAGGTGGCTTCCGCTGCCCCTGCCCAGCCCCAGTTCTCCCTCGTCGCCTTTCCTGAAGGCGGGTGGGCACCGGCGATGCAGCAGCTCCCGCTTTTAGCCTTTTTGGGTCAAATCAGATCCCGCGCTTACTCACCTAACCAGTGCTTTCTTGAGAATTAGAGAAGAGTGCATTTTAAAACCTTTACAGGAAAAATAAAGTTTTGCTGAGAATGGTGAGGAAGAAGACAAAAAACATTTAATTCTTCTTCTCAGCAAGATAAACTTACTCTTTGTTTACTTTGCTCGTAGCTGTGATTTTTTTTTCTTGTCTAATTGGTTAGATATTGGCCTTTTGTATGAAATTATTTAAAAAAAAAATTTTTAAAGAGACACCTACTGAATTAAAGGAAACTAAAAACCTGCAATTGTTATATTTTTACCTGAGATGAATTTGGTGTTTTGACTCAGTGCCATTTCCTGTACTGACTTGTTGGCTAGCCTGAATAATTTAAATTTGTCTGCATGTATTTGTGCCTGAGTAGAAATTTTGTCTGAGAGATACATATATATATATATATGTAGATATAGATATAAAGTGTAAAATTTAAATTGTCTTTTTGAGCAATCGTCATGCTACTTACTTTTGACTTTGAAAATGGCTGGGCGTGCTAAATGAAATTTAAGTGTAGGTTCAGTGATTGCAAAGATGCTGTTTTTGAAAATTTAATGTCAGGCTGTGTAGGGAATACTAAAAATAGGTAAATCTGTTGAAAAGGGAATGACTCTATCAGTTTTGGGGAAACCAGTTTGGGGGTTGCTGGATTAAAGGAAGCGTGTTTAGATGTCTTAAATAATGTAATTGTTTCTAAGCAACCAATGCCAACTGTGGAGAGTAAAGTTAATTTGCTAATGGGAATGCTGGACCCTTTGAAAAGCCATTTCAAGCACCAAGTTCGTTTCAGAGATTTAATAATTAATCAAAGTGACTATATTAAATGTCAGTGAATATATCCATGTGTTGCTATCATACCTCTCTCTCAACAGGAGTTTCCAGCCTCTTAATATTAACTTGGTGAGATCTGTAATGTAATAGTAATGCTGGTGCACTGGCAGGTAAGGTACCTCTTGAACATTCTTGCTGCAAATTCTTTAGCTTGGACTTTGTTACAAGCATTGGCTATAAGCATTGCTTTAAACACGTTGACCCATACCCACACCTTGCTTGGAGATTGCTTTTCTTCTTTTCAGAATTGAACCCAAACATATAGAGCCAGATCTTCAGCTCCTGCTGTCACTCCCCCATGGCTTCCCTGTGCCGCTCTAATGGAATAGCAGATGTTGCAAGGAAGATGCCTGGGTTGCAGAGACTTGCGTTTAGCATAGTGAGGCTGGCTGATAGAATTTGGCTTGGTGATTTCTGTCTGTTTCTTGTGTATTAGCTGCATGTTTAACTGTTCATGAGGTCATTCAAGGTGTGCTCATGCTGAGGAAGGGCATTAAAATGATACAATAATCTATACACATGTGCACAAGTGTGCATGGATTGTTTGAGGCATCAGACATGGTAATGCAGGAAACTTCTGATAGCTGCATGTGATACAAATAATCTGAAATTGCAGCTTGTAGCATGTCTTTCCATGACTGTGGTCATAGAAAAGAGGCAATTCGTTTGCGCTGACAGAGGTGTCTCTGTTGTGGTGTGCTGTTGGTGGTAGTCCTGAATTACGTTGCGTGTGAGTGTACACATGCGCACACTCGAGATATTTTAAGAAAAATCTTCTGGCCTTCTGGGAAGAAAGAGATCACTCAGTTCCTCAAAATCCATTTATATGCAGGACAGTGTGCTGTCTAGAGTGGCTTACAGTGCTCTCTAGAGCAGCATTAAATCACTGAACGTTTGTTCCAGCTTCTTCATAATACCCTGTATGTGAGAGAGGCATATACTTAATGCTTTGTGATAAGGCAGTCATGTTAGTAGTGAATATCTGCGTAATGCAGCCGTCTTACAATCATGGGATAGGCAGTTCAGAAAGGGCTCCAGAACATAAGGTTTGGTAGTGGGCTTCCTGCAAGCTTGTGGCTCCACCTGGTGCTTGAGGGAAGATGGTCTTGGCAGTGGGGATACCATGTCGAGATGATCCGTGTCGTAATGGGCTAAAGAGGGCTACTGACGTTCTCAGTAGACAGCATTGTTTCCTGGAGCACTCAAGTCGCTCAAGGTAAGCTGCCAGGTTGTGTTCATTTGTTATTTCCCATAGCTTCTCATGTCAGAGATGGCAGTCGCATCGTGTGGCTTGGAAAGTCTGGGGGAAAAAGAGAAACTGAACTTCTAAATGATCAAAATTGCCAGAAGTCCAGGATCAAAAAAGACAACAGACTTAAAAAGGCAAAGTATAAAGTAGTAGGATCTGTGGTGGCTGTGATTGTTTTCTGAGCTACATTTTGATCTCTCAGAAGCTGTATGCTTCTTCAGAAACATCACCTGCCTGTGAGTGGTTGCCCATAACCTTATATGAGTAGTGTACAAAAATCTTTGTAACAGAAACGTTGATTCGACTTAGTGGAAACATGGCCTGAATAAGAGGCCTTTGAATTAGGTAAGAGCCAATGCATTTACGTCTGCAAATCCCACAGTTAATTCACTTAGTCAATATACTAAAGTAATGAAATAATTCTTCTTGCTGTACAGCTGCATGTCTCCTGTCTCCCCACGAGTTTTGTTCGTAATGTTGATTCTTCCAGGGCATCGCAGCTTAGTCTTGTGATTAGTTACGAGTTAAGTAACTAGTGTACTAGTTAAGTCTAATACAATTACAGATCACTTTGTATTTTTTGTTAGACATAATTCAAATACAGAGGTGTTTTTTGTTCTGGCTGTGGAACTCGGCTCCCACCTTTCCCCCTTCTGAGGGAGCTGGTAGCTGCTCTTCCATCCGACGTGTGCTCAGCACCTGCTGGTAGGTGGGCATGGACCACAGCTGGGGCTGCTGCTGGGCAAGCCAGCTGGGCTTTGCCCAAGAGGCCCCTGGAGAAGGGGGCAGCTGGGACGCAGCGCCTGGCTGGATGTATGCTTCTGGTGAGCCATAGATTCAGCATCATTGTGCTACTTAAATGTGTGGCAGGGCTTTAACGGTATGCTCATTATGGGGAACTATTTTATGACCCAGGAAATAAGGAGAAACAACACTCTTAAAGCTAACCCCCCCCCCCATCCAAACCAAAGCAGAACATTGGGATTTGCATTTGAATGCAATGAAGTAATAGTTCTTTCTTTGTATTCTCTATGGTCTTAAAGTTCATCTCTTAGGTGTGTTGAGTCATGGTGATGGACACGGTGAGCAGGTTTGCAGAAATCAAAGCTTTTACTGGTAATGAGGAAATCTTACTATATGGAGTGGGAATTTTCAGTGCTTCTTGAACACTAATTTGAATAAAATTATCCAATGAAAGACTAAGAACCAGGATTTTGGTATGTGTATATACGTCTCTAATTAAAAGGAGTCTCTGGAGAGGTTTGTTAGAATACAAACAATGCAGATGGTGATTGTAGTGTTGGTGGGCAAGAATTAATAGAGTGCAGTAGAGGCAATTGTGTGCTACAAAACTGTATTGCTTTATTACTGAAACTGTGCTGTCACTTGAGGCTTTGAAAATGTTTTATGACTGTGGGAAATGTTTTTCTTCTTTTGCTGAGAAATGTCTTAACTCTGGATGTAGCAAGAAAATGTGTTACAAAAGATGCAATTAAATGTTACGATGTGACTGTTTAACAGACCTAAATCGGAAATTACGGTGACTTTTTAAGCCTTACTCTGCTAGAATTTCCCATCATGCAAAGATGCTCAAAATCTTTTCATTTTGCTCTGCGGAAATCTGGGGATAACATCCATATTTGCACACATTTTCATGCTTGTACAAGATTTTCAGAGTGGTAAAGCAGGGATTAAAATATCGAAGATGATTGTTTTCTTCTATTTTCACTCAATACTTTATATAGTTTTCTTTTATAACCAACTAATTAGTTGTCTTTGTTTTTGTCAACCTTTGCTGTAAAATTCGGAGAGAGTTAAAAACAGTGTTAAAAATAGACATAAAAAGTAGTTCCATCCACTACAGCAGATAGAATGAGCAGAGCAGGGTGAGCTTGGGTCTGTTTGCTCTCATTGGTGCAGCTGTGCCCTGGGTTCCCCTTGAAGTCTGACCCTTTCTTGTTCCTTCTTACACACATAGTCATATATGTTTTATATATCTAGATATTATCAACACACATGTATATAAAATATAAAAAAAGCATAAATACATAAGAAGGCCACATGTCCCTTTTCTTGTCTGAGACGAGGGAGTAGGCAGAGCTGAAGCGGTGCCGGCTGCTTGCCCAGGCCCCGAGAAGGGCAGCGATGGGTTCCACTGGAGCGTGAAGTAACGCCAAGACGTCACTTGAGCCTTGACTGCCGGGCGTGACAGCGGCTGTGCCCCGTGAACATGTCAGAGTGCCTCGAAAGACTCTTCTGTCAGGAAATCTTCTGGGATTAGTTTCATTTCCTCCAAGCGTTTTCCCTTTCAGTCACCTTCCTCTCAGCTTTCTGAATTTCAGGTATAGGAACCAAGAGGGGAGATGAATTGCCAGAGCTGATTAAGCTACAGGAGAGCACAGTATTAACCTCTGCTCTAGAAAAAGCTTCCTCCCCACAGCACATGGGAGCAGCCCCAGCTCCACAGGGTCGTGTTTTGCATTTGCCAGGTCAAACTGTGCAGTAAACGTGCAAACCAAAGGACATTCCCACCCGGCTGTCCTTTGCTACTGAGTGTAAGAAACTGATGGGCATCCTTTTTCTCCTCATCTTCTAAATGCTTACCTGATTTCATTAGATGATCTTCCTAAATGCTTACCTGATCTCCTTCCAGCCCTGTCGAGCAGCAGTTTTAGAAATGGTCCAGGTGGGAAAGATGCTTCCAGGGGTGGTCGTTCCTTTGTGCTGTGTGTTTCTGGGAGCACAGCAGCTGCTGCTGCCTACAACTGCTTTTGTAGGGGAGGAACCTGTCCCTGTCCCCCCAAGTAAGTAGCGTAGATATGAGATGGATGTGTACATGCAGGTGTACACATGCAAAGTAGATATGTAGATATGAAACTAATTCTCAGTTCTCTAGACAGTTAAAATTGTTTTCCAAGTGTTCCCCGTGAAAGTTAGAAACTGTTGCTCTGTCTTTGCTCTCAAGATTTTGTCTCTGTCACGTATGTCAGTGCAAGCTTAGCGCTGGGCCCATAGCGATCAGTGAGTTGTGTAGTAGGTTGCGGAGAGTAGTCTGTTTTGTAGAACCCATTCTTGTTAAAATGCATATGCTTTTATGAGTTAATTTAGGAACAGTACCACTGAGCTTGTGTGATTTCTTGTAAAATGTAAATGCGGCTAATAAAGACTAACACAGATAAACTCCTCTGTGGCTACAATGGGGATTACTTGTTTTTTCTTTGCTTTCCTCCACTGTAGCCTTTGGACACCACAGCTGCCAAAGCCCCCATTTGTACATGGTTGGAAGAACTGGATTCCCTCTTGCACATCCTTCTTCCCCTCCAGTGACGTTTTGCTGTATTTGACCTACTTTTTGGGGTGTTCCCCATCAGTAACAAGTATCTCCCTAACTTGCCAACCTGAGGAACAGCTAAATGACCATGACCACATGCTTTTGAGGTGGATATCACAGAAAGTACATCCCAGTAGTTCTCATTGAATAAAAAGTAGGTCTGTCCCTAATGAATAGTGGTTGTTTCCTATAGAAGTTGGTTTTAACAGCAGCACCCATAAAGGAGATGGCTATGATTATCTTCAGACAGAGAAACTGTCCCTCTGCTAATACTGAACATGGTAAGGCTCTTTGTAAGGGAAAAAGGTGAAGAACTATCAGCTGAGATCTTTGTAACTTACATTTTTGGGAAGTTTTGCAAGTCAGTGCTTTGACAAGATATGGTGAGAAAAAACTTAAATAGCTGTGGACTCCAAATCAAAAGAAATTTTGACGTTCCGAGTTGACACTGAGAATCAGAACAAACGGTGTTGTGAACTAGGCGCAAATGTCAAAGGATTTCCCAGATACATTTTTGAAAGAAATTTATCATGCATGCACCTCCTGCTGTGGTTGCTGGCCTGGAAACAGGGCTGGATCCTTTGCCCGGTTGAAGTTTTCCCGGTTTGTTAGCACAGATGAGCTTCTTAAACAGAGCACTTACCTCATCTGTCAAAATGGCCTTTGTACTCTAGGTGTATGTGGGACTCAAGCTGATTTCATGCGATGAACCATTTGGTTAGCCAAATGGTGGACTGGTATGTGCTTGAAATCAGGAGATTTTGAAACAGATGATCTCCAAAAGAGAGTCTAATGGGTGCTGTTGTGTTCCAGGCTGCACTATGTGTGCCTGTGCTTTCGCTATCACCTTCCTGTTTGAGGCTCAGAAATGCAGTGCAAGTAATAAGCCTGCTGTTGTCAAAAGAAACTCCTGCAGGTTTGCTGTCTGTGCACGTTAAATTTCAAGACAAAGCTGTTGCAGCCCAGTGGAATTTCATCTTTTAAATGAATCCAGTGAAGAAAAATTCCTCAAGGTATCCCCAGTAGAACTGTTTTATCTAAATGCAAGCAACAAAGAAAAGTGAGATTATATGTAAAATCAGCAGATAGTTCATGTGATACGGTACTTAAGGTTGTCTGTCAAAGACACCATAAAATTATTATTGTGACTGAGACAGCTGAAGTATGAAAGCATGCAAGCTTTTATCCAGTTGTAGCAGGGCCCTTTTTAGTCATAATATTCATTTGCTCGTGTGTTCTGACCCTTGCTTGCAAAGATGGGGCATCATGTGGATTTCTACTCTGCTGATGTCCAGCATATATGCTCTTTCTAGTTGTTGGACGCAGTAGAGGGTGGCACTGAAGAAATACAGTCTGCAGCTGGTTGGCAGATGACGGGATGGGGCAAACGACACTGAAATCCACCGGGTTTCCAGTGTTATATCAGAGTCTGTCCTTTCTATCTTCCCTAACAATTGAGAGAATCAGTGTGTTTTGATTATTTTTGGTGAGGAAAGGGTCCAAACCCATTTGTAAGTGTCTCTGTCCAAAAGCCTTCATTAGAAAAGGGAAATGTCCGTGTACAGGTATTTTCTGCCTTGTTCTTTTGGGTCATCTGAGCCAAAAGCTGCAAGTTGAGAGTGGGCTTTGTCAGGGCTCTGCCAGGCATCTCAGTGGTGGCTCGCTAACTTTTCGCAAACACTGCACCAAGAACGTGGCTCAGAAATAAGTTAAGCTGGAGAGGCCAGTATCAGAAATAGAAATGCCCACTAAAACAAACATGGTCTGTTTGAAATGTAGAGCAGAACAGATTTATTTTTTCCCTCATTCCCTCTAAACCAGGCATCCCTAGACAGTGGCTTATACTGTGTTGCCCGTAAGAGCTAAATATGTTACTTGGAAGAAAAAGGATACTGAAAATTGAGGCTGATGGAGAAAGAGAAGTATGATTGCATATATAGGATGTCACTTCTTATGTGTTGTTGCTCAAAGATGAGTGAAAACAGGGAACATCAGACTCAGTGTGCAGAATGTCTTCTTTGTGCCACAAATTAAAATCTGCTTTACTGACTTTCACAGAAAGAGAAATGGGAAATAATTGGAACACCTGTTGGCTCAGGTGCTAGAACTACTTGCTAGTTCCCCAAAATGTTAAGTCCATTTAGCACTTACTGCCTTGCTTTTTTCTGAGGAGGGCAAGCTACACCTGCCTTTGGTTAACCTTGCCCAGTTCTCACTTGGTGCTGAAGCACTATTGCAGCCCGTTAGAGGTATTAGCTATGATTTGATTATGAATACTGAAGCATCTACCAGCATCACAAGGGTACTTAAAAAATTGCTAATTTAGTAAGTACTCCAGGTGAAAGACATTTGGGATTAATTTATCACTGGAGGAATTGCTTGCGCAGTTACAAATGACTGTAGGCTGGGAAGGTGAGGAGAGTCTGTTGCTTTTCATGTGAGAGAGCAGCAGGGGTCCATGGAGCTCTGCCTTCCGAGAGATGATCGGTCAGGTGAAAGCTTAAGGGTCAGGAGTAGAGTGCAGACCGGTGTGGGTGACAATGTTATGGGTGTCAGCTACAGGCTGCCCCATCAGGAGGAAGCAGTACATGAGGCCTGCTTCAGGCAGCTGGAAGAAGCCTCACATTTGCAGGACCTGGTCCTCGGGGGTACTTTAACCACCTTGATATCTACTGGAAGAGCAATACAGCAGTGCAAAAGTAATCCAGAAGGTTTCTGGAGTGCACTGATGATAACTTCCTAGCACAGGTGATCGATAAGATGATGAGAGGAGGTGCTTTCTTGGACCTCATACTTACAAACAAGGAAGAACTGGCCAGGGCTGTGAAGGCTGGGGCAGCCTTGGCTGCAGTTTCCATGATATAGTGGAATTCAGGATCCTGCAAGGAGGGAACAAGACAGATGGCAGGATCGCAACCCTGGACATCAGGAGAGTAGGCTTTGGCATGTTCAGGGACGTGCTTGGAAGAGTTCCTTGAAATGTGGTCCTGGAGAGAAGAGTGGTGGTAGATATTTCAAGGATCTCCTCCTCCAAGCTCATGCATCGTCTGTCCTGATGTGCAGGAAACCAAGCAGAGGTCATAGGAGGCCTGTATGGGTGAGCAAGGAGCTCATGAGAAGAAGGATCCAGGGAACTACGGTCTGGTTAGCGTCACCGCAGTTGATGGAAAGGTGATGCAGCAAATAATCCTGGAAAGCATTTCCAAACATCTGATGGGTAAGAAGGTGATTGGTTTTGGCTCACATAGAGTCAGTTTTCTTCATAGGGGCTATGTTTTGGATTTGTGCCGGAAACAGTGTTGATAATTCAGGGATGTTTTAGTTATTACTGAGCAGTGCTTATACAGAGTCAAGGCCTTTTCTACAAGTAGGCACGGGGTACTCAAAAAATTAGGAGGGGACACAGCTGGGACAGCTGATGCCAACTGACCAAAGGGATATTCTGTACCATATGGCATCATGCTCAGCAGTAAAACTAGGGAAAGCTGGTAAGGGGGCCACTGTTCGGGGACTGGCTGGGCATCAGTCGGATGGTGGTAAGCAGTTGTTTTCATTTGCATCGCTTATCTTTCTTGGGTTTTATTTCTCCGTTATTTTCATTTTCTTTGCAATTTTTTGTTATTATTATTACTGCTATTGCTACTATTGTTATTTTTATTTCAATTATTAAACTGTTCTTATCTCAATGTATGAGTTTTCTCACTTTTACGCTTCCAGTTCTCTTCCCCCCCATCTGGCTGGGTGAGGAGTGAGCGAGTGGCTGTGTGGTGCTTAGTTGCCAGCTGGGGTTAAACTACGACAGAAAGGAAATGCCAAGTCCTGCACCTGGGGAGGAGTAAGCCCATGTACCGTTATATTCTGGCAGCTGACCAGCTGGGAAGCAGCTTTGCAGAAAAGGCCCTGGGGGTCCTGGTGGGCACCAAGTTGACCACGAGGCAGCAATGTGCCCTTGTGCCAAAGGCGGCCAAAGGCCTCCTGGGCTGCATCAGGCAGAGCACTGCCAGCAGGTCAGGGAGGTGACCCTTCCCCTCTGCTGAGCACTGGCGAGACAGCCCTAGAGTCCTGGGTCCAGTCCTGGGCTCCCCAGTGCAAGAGAGACAGGGACATACCAGAGCAGGTTCCACCAAAGGGCCATGAAGATGGTTATGAGCTTGGAGCACCTGACATACAGGTGGTGAGGGTGAGAGAGCCAGGGCTGTTCAGCCTGGAGAGGAGAAAGCTCAAGGGGGTCTTACCCATGTGTGTAAATAACTGATGAGAGTGAGTAAACAAGATGGCTCTTCTCAGTGGTATCCAGTGACAGGACAAAGGGCAATGGGAACAAATATGAGAAATTCCACTTAAAAATAAGAAAAATGTCCCACCAGTATAAAATGGGAGATTGCCACAATAAATTATTAACAAATACACAATAAGCAGACACCTTAGCAGTATTGCTATGTACTGTTGTGCCTGTAACAGTTTATAGAGTGCCTTGTCAAGGACAAGGAAGTTATTAATCATTGTAAGTAGCAAATTGATCTTGGTTTTACAGTCCAACTGAAAATAGATGTTCAGCAGAAAATGAGTTGATATTTTTTCATTTTGCTGTTATGCCAATTTCTGCTAAGAATGCTGTCATGATTTTAGCGGTGTTTGTCAAAAAAGAAATGATTACATCCTAAGTACTATCTGGAAGAATATAAAATTCAGCAGTCTTGTGAGTGAAGTAAATGAAAGTATCTTGTTCTTCTGTGTGTTGCTAGTAGAAAAGGCATACTGACATCCAGGCAAAAGTGTTATTTTCAGTCAGCTTGTCTAATAAATTTCACATGCTTGCTTGCTACCCGAATTATTATTTAGTTTTTATTTGTGGCGATTATTTTTTCATGTTTAACATACTCCTGCCTACTAAATAGCGTATGTGCACTTTAAAATTATGATATAATATAGATAGGAAGGTTCTAATCTTTACTGGGGAGAGGAAATAATTCATACGTTGTGTGCAGTAAAATGCAAACAGGAAAGATTAATGTACCTCCATACCTACAGACTACAAAAATGATTGTAGCAGTTTCTAAGCAAAGATAAAAAGGAGAAAGCAATTCTCTAGTCCAGGTCTTAAAGTGGTCTGTCTTTTTCTAGTATCTTGACTGCTTAATGCCAACTGTTATTGTGCCCATTCAGTAATAAAATCTTGTCTCGTCCAGCTGACAGGTTGGATGCAGACGATAAACTCCTGGATATAGTATAACATCAGTAAAAGTTCACATTTCTTGATGCTTTGTGTATTGTGCTAGGTCTTGTCTTCGTGATACTGGATTTTTAATTGTATTCCTTCGGTAAATAGCTTGCTTAGAACCTATCTGGTTCTTATCTTCAGTTAAATCTTCAGAGTATGAACTCGAGTAAAAAGTACCAGAGTAAAAAAAATTATTAGTTCGAAAAGTGTGCAGTTGTGGTGCTTGATCTTATGTTCTGTTTTTGGAAGATAGATGAAATAGTGATTGCAAAAATGGCAGGTAGTGCAGTCAGAAGAATACAACCAAAGCAGGATTTTTGTGTGCCAAACTCTTGGCGGAGGTTGGGAGGGCATGACTTCTGTGTTTATTGAATAGGACCGCCCTGTGTTTGAATCTTAGTGGAACATCAGTGGTTAGAGCACGCATAAATGCAAGCCTTAAGAAGAGAGAGACTTTAGCATTGTTACTAAATGCTTCAGAAAACAAAAACTGGGCATTTATCACAACATCTAACTGGTTTCTGTGTTTTGACTCAGAAAAGCCATTTTCTGTTACCGGCTGCCACTGCACATCTGCACCTTCGCCTTGGCACAACGGGTAGTTAGAGCTGTGAGCAGCAAGCTACGCGATGGCACCAGCGTTTGCCTTCCTAGGGAATGCGAGCGCCTGCTCTGCTGCTTTATAATTTATGTCACTTGAATAGAAAAGGAAGACTTAGCAAGTTTTGGGGAAAAAATGGAAAACAAACCCTTTGGTAATCTGAGAGAATAATGTGTGCTTAGCAGCTGGCAATGTCATTTTTGATTTGTATGTAATTATTATTCAGTTTTAGGTGGTGCTTGTGTTCCATGCTCTTGATGAGGAGATTCATTTGTACGCATCATTATTATCTCTTTTGGCATGTGCATTAATGACATTAATCTGTGTTTTATTTTCTGCAGCGGTAATAATGGGGTTGTCTTTCCCTAGCTTTTATTATGTTGTCGTGCTTTCTGAAGCTGTCCTCCTAACACAAAGGAAAAGTATAGCGTAGGGATCCAGAGGGAATCGAGTACATGTTCGGTGTGGGGTGAGGCAGCTCCTCTCATCTTTCCTGCTTCCTCCGTGCCGAGTTATGATGTGCTTTCCTTACTGGTGGGTAGGCAGTCAAACATCCCTTTTTCAAGTTGTGCAATTGAAAAATAGTTTATTAAATCTCTCCAGAAGGGGTGCAGCAATAGGCTCTTTGTGCTTTTGATAGGAACATCTCAGTCCATTTTGCAGTTTAATCTAGAAATGCAGAAGATTTTGGGGGGCAGTTAAAGATTTATTCATTTTTTAGCTGGACTAAAATAGCCTCATTACTTTCAAAATATGAGCTGATAAGATGACTCAGTCATCTCAAAACATCCAAATGGTGTTTTTGAGGAGTCTTGTGATACTCTTCGCTTTATTACAAGATGCTAATTGGACTTGTCAGGCTGCTGAGGAAACTTTGGGTCCACTGCACTGTGACAGATCCTGGCTAGCACAGTGGCGTATGCAGACTGTTTTCTTCTGTTGCTGTCGTGGCGTCCTTTTTTTTCCTACATGTTATATACTTTGTATATTGAGATATTGCCTCTGTCTCTAGTCAGAAGCTATTTGAGGAATTTCTATAAATAAATAATATTCAAACTTACACATCTATAACAAAACCCATGAGGTGAAACATAAATGGAGGATGGAGGTTTCACCTGGAATATTTCTGCTTTTCTGCTCTTGTTCTTTATCTTCCTCCTGTTTTGATTAATACTGTGTTTGAGGAAGATACTGCAATATTTGCACAGTAGCCATATAAAATAAATCTATCAGTATTAAAAGCTGAAAGATTAAAATTAGTTCTTTCGTCTTGATTTCTAGCTTGCTTAGTGTCCTTTCTTTTCTCTTTTTGCCTCTGTCATAGTACTTGGAATTTATTCCCCATCGTATAAAGTCTCCATCTTTACATATGACTGATTAAGTTTGAGTCATGGATACTTATGTTGGGAGAAAACAAGTATTTTTCCCTTTCTTTGGGATGTTGCTGAAAACATTACCCATGGCTTACTGGTATTTTAAAAACAAGGGTTCAGAGGTGGTGACTCTGAACTGCCATTGAGAGCTGAAGGTTTTCGTTTTGTTTTGATAGCTGGGAGTCTGTGCGTAGGGGCGAAGTGGAGGTGGATCTAACTCATACATGGTCTCAGATGATAGTTTTCTCTCATTTAATAAAGCAAGCCGTGGAATGGTGTTTCTTGTTGTACTCGGTATATTCACATGACCTGGCAAAGAGAAAATGGTGCAGTTAGGATATCATATACTCTATATTCTCCTTTTCACTGAAGAAACTGAGGGAAAACTTCTCTAAAATTGAAACGATGTGTAAGTTTTCACAGAGTTTAAGGGACTCCTGAAAATACAGTCCAGTATGCCTGTTCTTGTTTTGACATACTGCTTTTCTGTTGTTCTCTAGTAAGGTTCCCAAAATCCTCGAGGAATGGCTGTACTGAAAATTAAAGCATAATCTCATTATTCTTTCTTTTTTGCAGCATAGAGTGCAAATGTGATAAAACAGTTCCTTTTTTTTTCTTTTCTTTTCTCAGACTGAACAAAAGCCTTTTATTTTGCAAGCACTTAATCCACAAACAAATAAGTCTAATTACTTGTTCATCCATGTGCTAAACTATGCAGCACTCTCTAATGTGTCTGCAGTTCTGAATTTACATGACTCTCTTAAAATTGTGCTAAGCACCTCTTTATACTGTGACTGCCTAGGAGTAGAGACACTGGGCGGTATCTGTTATGGCAAACCCCTATTTACTTAGAATTGTAAAATCGTTTAGGCTGGAAAAGACCTTTAAGATCATCAGTTCGATAACCTAGCACTGTCAAGTCCACCACGAAGCCATATCCGTAAGTGCCATGCCTGCACATCTTTTAAATACCTCCAGGCATGGTGATTCAACCACTTCTCTGGGCAGCCTGTTCTAATGTTTGACAGCCCCCTTCAGTGAAGAACTTTTTCCTAATATCCAATGCAAACCCCCCCTTGAGGCCATTTTCTCTTGTCCGATCGCTTGTTACTTGGGAGAAGAGACCACCTCATTACAACCTCCTTTCAGGCAGTTGTAGAGAGCTATAAGGTATCCCCTCAGGCTACTCTTCTTCAGGGTAAACAGCCCCAGTTCCCTCAGCTGCTCCTTACAGGTCTTGCTGTCCAGGCACTTCGCCAGCTCCATTGCCCTTCTCTGGACACGCTCCAGCAACTCAATGTCCTGCTTGTACTGAGGGGCCCAAAACTGAACACAGTACTTGAGGTGCGGCCTCACCAGTGCCGAGTACAGCGGCACGATCACCTCCCTACTCCTGCTGGCCACACCATTCCTGATCCAAGCCAGGATGCCATTGACCTTCTTGGCCACCTGGGCACACTGCTGGCTCATGTTCAGCCGGCTGCCGACCAACACCCCAAGGTCCTTTTCTGCCGGGCAGCTCTCCAGCCACTCCTCCCCAGGCCCGTAGCATTGCGTGGGGTTGTTGTGACCCAAAGGCAGAACCAGGCAGTTAGTGACACTAGTGGTGGTGTCTCCCTATCTTTTGCATAACCTCAATTACCAGTGTTATTATTTGACAAATTTATTGCAGTCATTACTACCTTTACTTACCTTTTATCATTAGTGGTTTTTTTTTCACTGGAATAAGAACTGGATTTCTTGGAGGCAATGAACAGTTCATATTTAGTGGAATTACAGTAGTTTCCAAAAAAACTACTTGATAGCTTTGCAGTGAATGAGAACATACCATTGCCATTGTGCAGAATGGATCCATCAAAACGTTCCCCTGCAGAAAAGCATTGACAACCAGCTGCAAACAAGAGCAGTAAGGCTCTGTGCTGTATGGAGAATTGCATATTATGACCTAAAAGGTGGAAAATCATTTGATGTCCTCTAGACAAAAATGCATCTTTTGGTATTGTGTATCTAGAAATCTGTTTTAAGCAGTTGCCTTAAAGATCATTCCGCATGTTTTTCTCATACAGTGTGCTTGAATAGCTAACAGAATCCTTCATCTGTCTTTTTTTTAGTCTTTTGGTAGGAAAAACGCAGGTGTTGCCAAAGTCCACAGCAGGCCATAACTATTTGCCATCATTCTCAGTGTGTCCAAGAGTTCACGTACTGAAAACACTGTCAGAAGTAGGAGACTATACTGAGGTTTTTTCCTTCTGAAAAGAAAAATGTATCTGTACACTGTCATGTGAATGAAAGTAAAGTAATATGTAACAGTCATTTTGGGTAGAAAATAAAAAAACAGGTAATGCACCAGTCAAAAAAGTCTCCTCTTAGGAAGAAGAGGATGAGAGGCCTTGCAAGCTAGATTTTCAATGGCCGAAAAGAACGTATGTCAGTTCCTCAGGGAAAGGGCCCGGCCAGTTGCTTGGAGAAGAGTAGTTGGGTGCATGTGCTGTGCAGAGCTTGGCTGATGTGCACCCATGTAGGATGACTGCACACTGTCCTGGGTGTACCCAACCTTTCACCTCAGACTGCATGTTGATATACAGGTATGTGTGTGAGAAAGCCTGGTCAGAAATATGGACGGACACTGTTGTCTTTAGTGTCTCTAGTATGTGTTAGAGGAGAGTGTAGGTCCCAACAAGGCAAGGGCCGGGCAGCAGTAAGTCCTGTGTATGTAATTAAAAGACAGTTGCTGCCCTAAAGAGATCCTTAATGCTTATCCTTAGCCTGTGGCACAGAGGGGTAAAAAACAGAAGGAGGATGACAAAGAACCAGTGTTCTGATGGAGCTGTATGGTCTGAAGTTTTCGGCTGTACATCTGGTACGGTTCATGGACGACTGGTTTTGTGGTGAGGGGTGAATTTCCAACCGTCACTGCATGCTTTCATGAGGACAGATTGCAGATCTTGTTGTAGAACTGCTGTTGAAGGCTGCCCGTGAACTTACCTATCATTAGTTGTAATTGTACCGACTATCAGTCTTTATAAAATTATAAATTCTTTCATTTTCATAGGAATGCTGTTGAGCAAATTCTGGTAAAGCCACTCGGGCAGCCTGAAATTTCCATTACTAAGAGATTTGATGGGAGACAGAAATCTAACAGACACAATTTATGAACTAACTGTTCATAATGGTACTAGGAAATATGTCCTTTATTGATAAATATTTTCTCCTAAGCAGTATTTTTCATTGCAGTAAAATCTGGTGCCCAGTCCTGCAGCCGACCCCAAATGTCACGAAAATCAGTGTTAACTGAAGATTGTCTGTGTCTTTGAAAATCAGGCTGCTTGGGCTTTGGCAACTAGTTTTAACACCCCAATTTTAGGCACCCGAACTTACAGTCTGGACAGTATTTCTTAAACCAAATCTCTACCCTCCTTTTATGTCTTTTGAATAAATGCTTTTGAATAATAGTAGTATTTTAATTATGAACTGGTAATGAAGTAAAACCTCTCCTTGGTACAGTATTCCCCTGTGCCCTATTTCTCCTATTGTTTTAAAATGAATGGGCTGCCTCTCCCCCTCTGCCCTTGCTGACTAAGCCATTGGCGCTGCTGCTCCTCTCATGGATTGCTTCTGCTGAACGGCACGCTTCTCCCAGCTGTCTCTTGGAAGAGAACAAAGGGGTTATTGTTGATAAGATGAACTTTTGTGTGGTCAGTGAATTCTTTATATGCACGCACCTTCAGTTGTGCAACCCATAGAATGGTTTGGGTTGGAAGGGACCTTACAGATCATCTGGTTCTAACCCCCTTGCCATGGGGAGAGACACCTTCCACCAGACCCGGTTGCTCAAAGCCCCATCCGCGCTGGCCTTGAACACTTCCAGGGGAGGGGTCAGCCACAGCTTCTCTGGGCAGCCTGTTCCAGTGCCTCACCACCGTCATGGTGAAGAATTTCTTCCTTACATCTAAACTAAATCTACCCTCTTTTAGTTTAAAGCCATTACGCCTTGTCCTATCATTACAGGCCCTTGTAAAAAGTCCCTCTCCAGCTTTCTTGTAGGCCCCTTTAGCTACTGGAAGGCTGCAAGAAAGTCTCCCTGAAGCCTTGAGTCTGATTCGCAAGGCAGTATCAAGCCATGGTAACACCAGATGGCCAAGCCAAGCACAGCCACTGGTGTGAGCAGTGGCATGGGGTTGATCCAGCAGGTCCATGAAAAGTCCAGTGTTGTCCCCTTTTACCGAGTAGATTCCTTGTTTGAGGATACAGGTTGAGTGGGAAAGGAAGGGGTGGACAAGACTGGGGCTGACAGAGAAGCTCCTTTGAGAGGGCTGATCCGGGCTGTGGGCAGAGCTCAGTCTGGCCTTGGTTGGGTTTGTGCCATGTGGAAAGCTGAAGATCTTTGAAGAGGTGTGTTACAGCAGTTTCTCTGCTGGGACTCTGTGCTGAAGTGAGGATGTTCAGGCTAGGGTGAGAGGCAGCTGCCTGCAGAGGTTTGCAGTTCACTTTTGATTGCTGTGTCAGGATTTGGGGATATGTGTCTGGCATGGTTTGGATCTGTGTTTGAGTTGAGGATCATGATCACTCTTCAGCAGTCTGGGTAAGAGAATGTCTCCTGCGTTAGGAGGCACTGAGATACTATGGCTATGGTGTGCCTGAACCATTGCCAGGAACACAATATGCAAGGCAGGGAAGGCACCACGACATCCGTAAAAATTAAGGGGATATTTAGAAGACTGGGAATTGTTTCTGTAAGAATAGCCATAGTGTCTTACTGGCCTGTCTCCACCTGTAAGCAGATACTTGTGGAGTAGCAAGAACAGAGTGTGCAAACGTAGACAATACGGTGCTTTCCCAGCCTCAGTTATTTTTTCTGTTCCAGGACCTGTGAAGAAGTGGCTTTGTACTTAATAACCATCAACATATCTCTGTTTCACGATCTCATCTGTTCCTCTCTTGAAAAACTTTAAGCAGCTACTGTGTCTTTTGACAATGAGTTCCCCAGGTCTGCTCCTCACTGTGTGAAGAGCAACCTCCTGTTCACTTGTTCTCCTTTTGCTTTTATTCATGGAATAGAGCATTGAATATTTTGGGGTAAGTGTGGAAGGGTTAATACAGAGCGTGAACCTGCCTCTGAATCTGTGTGGAGATCTCGCTAGAAGGTCAGAGTGACCAGTCTGATGACTTCTCAGGAGCTGGCTTTGGTCCATTGCTGATACAGACTTAATAAACACACTCCAGTGAATGTAGGCTGGCTCTTTGCAGCCAGGCATTTCTTCACTGTATTTCCTACCAGTGGTTTGTACTATACAGAACTTTCCACTGCTTGAGACCTCTCATTACCTTCAATTAGAAAGACATCTTGACCTGTTAGTCTGGCTGCAGACAAAAAAAAAAAAGACTGACACAATTTCTACAGCTTCCCATAAGATCCTGTAAAAATTGTGATTTTTATAGAAGATATGAAGATGTAGAGTGGTTGTTGAATTTAATGATATCTTCAACCTTTTTGATAGGTTTTTGCAGTGCACCGATATCCTCCTGCTCAGTTAATTTCTAGAAAAAAGTTCACTAGTGGCTGGATGTTTCTAACGAAGATATGAAGAGCAGTAGTTGAAAGATGGCATTGAGGGAGAAAGAAATACTGAGCGAGGAAAGCCTCTTAACTATTTTAGCTAACCAATCTTCTGGCTTAGAAGAGCCATCGTAGAGATCTGCTGTGCATAAAGCAAAGTTAAACGTGGCTTTAACACAGAATTTTTTTTCCTAAAGCAATTGTAAAAAGCCCACAGCAATAAGGCATTTTATTTTTTATTTGTTGTTTTTCAGCACAGTAGAAAGTCATTTCATCTAAGCAACTGAAAATCATTTTAGGCTTAGCAACATGTTGAGACAAATAATAAAGCATTTAAAGCCTCATTTTATTGAAGAATATAACTGTCCATAACAATTAAAGACAGTAAAAAACAAACTTTCAGAGAAGCACAAAATAAATTTAGCTTACAAAATTGGTAATAAGTTGGGATTTTTGATTATATACAGTTTTGCACTGATGGTCTCACTGGAACTGGAAAAACACAATGACGATCAGATATTGAAGATGTTGGCAGGTTTGTTCTGTTTTGTTTTGTTACTATTCCTTTTCTAGCCTGGCATTTCAAATATGAATTATACTTTGCTTTCCTTATTCTTTGTTATTTTGCATACTCACTATGATATAAATATCTTTGTTCATTTCATTTCAAGTTTCAATGGCTCATAACTCTCAATATAGTGTTCATGTTATTTGTTTCTGCAAGAAAAAAAAGGAGAGTAACATGATTCATTGAGTTATGTAGATGCCAAATTCAGACTTGAAATAAATGCATTTGTTTCTATAATTATGGTGTCATGCTCATTGCACCAAGTCTCTGCTTGGCCTTATAGTTTGCTTTTTGTACTGCTTGGTATTTCACTACACTAAAATGTACTGTTTTTACTGTTGTGTTAAATAATTATTTGTATACATACACTTTCATATTTGAATTAATTCCCTGGTTTTGGGTCACCCCACAGCGTTGGGTAAGCCATTCTGGTTCATAACTGGTGCTATCTGGAAAAGCTGTCATGGGACATCGTTGTGTCCAGATAATAGCTTGCATCTGAGCCTGACTTGACAGGCAAAATATATGGAAAGGTCTACATTTTGGGAAACAACTTAAGAAAATAAGTATAAATGCTAGCATGTTTTATCCTGTACGTTTCTTCAGTTTTCACTGTGCTTTCCACAATTTCTCTCTGATTCATGGTTTTCCTTGGCCATACAGAATCTTTTCCAGGTCCTTCCTTTAGCATTGCTTATGCTGGCTAATTAAAAGGTTCTGTTGCGTTGCTTTTATTCATAGTGAGTGATCTTTATTACCAGGACAAAAGCTGGCATACATTTTATAGTGACTGCTGTATCTCTGTAGCTGGTGAATCCTTTCCCCGTGTCGATTCAGCCCAAGTTAAGTTTAAGCTTTCATCTTTTTTCGCTTCCTTCTCTTTTGGAGGGTTTGTTTAGTCTGAACAGCTATTGCTTCAGTACAAATGGCATAAATGTAGACTGTGTGTTTGTATACGACTTCTATATGCAATACTATCTTGTAATATTAATACCATTGTACATTTTTATTGTCTGGTGAAATAATTCACCAAAATTTGATTTCTGTTCGCCACCCCCCCCCCTTCCACCCCTTCATCTAGACTTTTACAGACTTTGCTCTTTTTTTCTCAATTTGTATGTCTGATTTTTCTTTTTAATTTTTTAGTTCAAGTTTGTGGTTTTCATTATTTTGAGGCTTACAGTTTCTATGAATAGTTACAAAATGTTCCCATTTATTCTTACTGAACTCCTACATGTTGTGACTTTATTTAGATTGATGATAATGCACATTCACAGTTTTGAATTTTTGATCCTTTTTCACAGAGTTGTCACCACAAAAAAATTGTTCTTGTTTACTCTTCACATAACATGGCTCTTTTCCCCTCTCCTCTTGCAGTTCCTTGTAATGTGTTTGCTTATATTCAGAATTCATCTTGTTTTCCAGATATCCCGGTCACCTTGATGAAATTGTTAAATTGAATTTTTTTAATGTCCTGTCAGTCAGCTTGAAAAATAGTACTTTACTGGTTTTTATTTCACTATCAGATCAGGAAAACTAACTAGGCATATTAAGGTCGTTTTAAACACTTGAAAAATTAGGGTTTACATAGCAGACAGTGCTGGAGATCTTCTGTATCTCTGCATTGTATTTTACTGTGGAATTGAATTAGTTTCTTTTTCAAGCCATCCAGTTTGGGTTTTTTCGGTATAACTGCAAATGTCTAACTTCCGCTTTGGTTTTTCAGAGTTCTTGATCTTTGTGAATAAAGCTTTAATTGGCTAATGGGATCCTGGGGTGCATCAAGAGGAGTGTGGCCAGTAGGTTGAGGGAGGTTCTCCTTCCCCTCTACACTGCCCTAGTGAGGCCCCATCTGGAATACTCTGTCCAGTTCTGGGCTCCCCAGTTCAAGAAAGATGAGGAGCTACTGGAGAGAGTCCAGCAAAGGGCTACAAGGATGATGAGGGGGCTGGAGCATCTCCCCTACGAGGAGAGGCTGAGGGAGCTGGGCTTGTTCAGCTTGAAGAAGAGAAGGCTGCGAGGGGACCTTATAAAAGCCTATAAATATCTGAAGGGTGGGTGTCAGGAGGATGGGGCCAAACTCTTTTCAGTGGTGTCCAGTGACAGGACAAGGGGCAATGGGCACAAACTGAAGCACAGGAAGTTCTGTCTGAACATGAGAAAGAACTTCTTCCCTCTGAGGGTGACGGAGCACTGGAACAGGCTGCCCAGGGAGGTTGTGGAGTCTCCTTCTCTGGAGATATTCAAGACCCGCCTG
>Ga0065711_1026422_pt1 | contig 71996 bp, 74 predicted proteins | sample Hoacrofraction12_FD_59098 | JGI IMG/M metagenome (GOLD analysis project Ga0065711, IMG submission 59098) | Hoatzin crop microbial communities from Cojedes, Venezuela - Epithelial fraction 12 v2 (version 2) | ecosystem: Host-associated > Birds > Digestive system > Esophagus > Crop | place... | reverse complement strand
CCCCCCCCCATTCCCAAGGGAAGAAATCGGGTGTGCAAATGGGGAGGGGAAATTCTGTGCCAAAAGAAGCTGCCCAGAGCCATCCCTGCTGATGCTGGGGAGGAGCCAGCGACTGAGCAGAGGTATCAGAAAAATATGCAAGTCGCTGTGAATAAAGAAGCAATTTGGCTTTCACTTGTTTTCCTTTTTTTTTTTTTAATGAACAGCTCCAGACCACAGCGTGTCTGATTAAGCAGCTGACGTGAGGACGTGTCAGGGACTCGCTTCCGTTAACAAAACTTGTGTGACCCTGGGTCTTCTGGAGCGGTGGCTTTGGGGAGAGCCAGCGCCGGGCATCGCTCGCAGGGCAGGACTGGGGCACTCACCCTGGTGCAAGGTGCCCGTCAGCCTCCGGGACGGTGCTGGGGTCCCTTCGCCCTGCGGGGCAGGGGATGGTGCTGGGGAAGGGGCGCGACTCAGGTGGACCCCTCTGCCTTTAACACCGAGGAGGACACAAGCACTGCTGGAGCTTCGATGTAAAAGTCTCTTTTTAAAGGAGGGGGGTTGTGTGTGTGTTTGCTCATTAAACACGATGGCAAAGGAGATTCTCCAGCAGTTTTGGCTGAAAAAAAGGTTTATTTCCTAATCTTTTGGCTGCTGAAACTCAGAAAATGTTGGTGGTCAGCTGGAATTTCTCAGCTCACCGTCGCTGAATACACAGACCCTGATTATTCCAGTACAAACCCAGGACTGTTTGAAGGAAAACATCCAGTGAAAAATCTCGGGCTTCACCAGTTTGTTAGCAGAAGTAAAAAACCCCTAAAATCAAATGCAGGGAAAGCCCTGCCCTGCCTGGATGGAAACACCAATGTGAGCAAACTCCTGGTCACACGAGCAGGACAGAGTGTGGCCTTGTGGGCACAGAACAGGGCAGTGGGTGGCTGTGGTGGCCCCAAAAATGGTCCCTCGCATCCCCATGTCCCACTCAGACCTAACCCAGGCTGCTGAAGCTGCATGGCTGGGGTTTTTGGGGGAGCCCCAAGCAGGGCAGGGGTGATGGGGGATGCCCCACAGCCTCTCTTTACCACAGATCTCCCATGCCAGAGCGCTGCATGGTGCACGGTGGTGAAACACCCCTGCCTGCACTGCCTTCCCTTCTCCTTCCCATCACTGAAAGGATGGAAAAATTCATCCCACTCGAGTAAAACCTTCCCACAGATCTGCCTTGTCTGAAATTTGCCTGATGCCCGCCTGTCCTGCCCGGGGACCCCCACCCTGCGGTGCCTGAGGGGGTCCTCGCCTGCCCGGCACTCCCCCCTCAGTGCCTGCCCATGGCTGGAGTCAGCAGCAGCCCATCAGCTCCTGTACAGGAAGGTTTTGCCGGGGATTATCCCTCCTGGGGTTTTCCTGGCATCTCTCCACCAGCTTGTAACCTTCTTTTGCTTTGCAGTTGAAACCAGCGCAGAGATCTTGGCAGAGCTTCAGCTGTACGGAGGGAATTCAGGGTAAATCCAAGGACTTCATAAAACCCAGGGATCGAAGGGAGTCCTGGGGGCCACAGCCCAGCCGTGGAGAGGTAGCCCATCTCCCCAGCTCCATCCTCAAAATTCCTGGCCATCCAACCCGGAGGCCAGTTCTTTCATGCCTTGCTGCTGCTGCCCTGAGCACAGGGGGGGATGGCAGCCCCCCGAGGGACCGTGCGCTGCGGGGTCTGCTCCTTCCTGCGGGCCCTGGGCATCCCTAGGGACGGCGCTGGGCTGTGAGTGGGTTTTCCTCGAGGCCAGGAGGGCTGATGGCAGACATCACCCTGCCCTTGCCAGCACAGCCACAGCCACACGCATCTCGATCGTGCGCTGCCAGGGCGCTCCCATAAAGAGCTTATGGTGTAAGTGGACAGGAGGAAGGAAGTGTCAGTATCTTAGGGTTTTTGAACAGAGAATGAAAGTGGAAGAATTAAATGACTTGCCCAAGGTCAGTCAGGGAAATTGTCAGCCATCCTGGGACAGGGGACAGATCTTCTGAGCTTCTTGGTGCTCAAGACGTGCCCCAGGCTGCAGGGCACATCCCTGGCACTGGGAGTAGCGGGGGCTTGGGGCTGGGCTCCTCTCGCCCCGTGGCAATGGCCACGCTGTAAACTGGGCTGAGATTTGCTCTCTGGCCATGTGGACAAGTGGCACAGTGTGACTTGGCCCCGGAGAACGGAGCTCTCCCCAGCCCCGGTGCAGCCTCCACACAGCCTGGGCCCCGGTGCCATCTCGGGGAGCGTGACTTGTGCCAGGGGCTGTGCAGGAGCGTTTCAGCCTGTCCTCTGGTCCTATTTGACTGCAGCAGGTAAAGCAACCTGGACCCCCTGGTCCCTGCTTCCTGCAGCCTCCCTCGACACCAGAGCCCTTGCTCCTGCCCGGCTCTGCCCAGCTCCTGCAGCTCTCGCAGCCGTGTCTCGCTGCGTGCCGGGGCTGCACGGGGTGCGAGGTGCCTCTGGGTGCAGTGAAAGGAGGTGATGATGGGCAGCACCCCAAGGTGGGACTCGACCTCTGGTTTCTGCCGTCTGTGCTTGCGGGGGATTTGGTGTCACCGTGACTCAGCTTCCAGCCTCAGATGCCTGCACCCACACCGAGAGCTTCCTCCAGCTCGTGGGGGTGGCTCCGTGCCTGGGAAAGCTCCTGGCTTGATTAACGGCTTCCCGAGCCGATGCACATCAAGCTCTCGGGTTTGCCTCTGAGACTCATTTCCTAGTAAAACCTGGAGTACCCAAAGATAGGGGAGATCAAAGCAAAATGAATCCAACTGCGCTGCTCTGTGCAAGGATCAGCTTTAGCCTGATTTCCCCAGAGCTTAAAGACACTGCTTTCCAAGCTTCCCTACGCATCGTCCTCAGGGATTTGTCCTGCACGAGCGGGAGACTTTGTACAGCTCCCTGTTTACCAGAGGAAGAAGTATTTGCAGATTAAAGCTTCCCCAGATCTACCTGAATGAACTGCACGGGTGTACAAGATGGTGAGAGGGGTGGAGGTGGGGACCTCCCTCTGGGTGAAACCTTCCCGGCTTTTTGCAGCAATGGGATTTTATTTCACAGTCGCAAAGTGGAGAACCGCTGCCTGGAGGTGGAGGGAGGAGGAAAGCTCGTCCTGTCCTCAACCCCTGCATAAAGGGAGGGAGACAGTGTACCCACAGCAGCCCCAGAGAAACCCCAGTACCTGTGTGTGCACGCTGGTGACCAGCTGGGAAGGAGCCTGTGGGCAACAAAACAGCAGCCTTTAAACTTCAGGCATTTAAAACATGCAGTGTTTCCTTCCCTTGAACCCGAACAAAGCCCGGAGAGGCTGAACGGTCCCTGCCCCGGACCCGGGCAATCTTTCTGCTCTAAGCATGGGCCTGTGGGCGTGCGGACGTTGGTCCAGGCACGGGCTGAATCCTTGCTCTGAGTTCTCCTCCCACTGAGGTGCAGCTCAAAAGGCCGAGGGGAACCCACTGGAGTCAAGCCTCAGACAGGTTCCTGCGGAAGCTTCCAAGCTGCATCTATGTCTCACACCTAGCCAGATCTGAATTAGAATGGTGATTGCAGCTATGAATACTATCTGCTTAGCTTTCTGCTATTACACGAAGATAAGGTCGAAGTGCCTTTGGGATGGACACTGACTTTTCCAGTCTTTGACCTCAAAGTTCTTGCCTTTTTCTCAAGAAAGGCAACCAGTAAAGAGGAAGGCAGAGGAAGAAGTGCCTTTTCCAGGGATGCCAAAGCCCTGATTTTCCTTTTTCTCTGTCCTGACTCTGGGGCTGAACAATTTGTTGCCCATTTAATAATTTACCTAGTGAGTTCTGCAAGCTCATCGCAGCACGCCTGCATCCTTCTCCAGTGCAATCACTTGAAATGGAGCATGAACTTCTACAGATCCCAGCACTTCCCTGCCGCTGGCCGCTCCGTGTCGTGGCACAGGCAGCTCACAGCAAAGCAAGGCAACCCAAGTCCAGGCAGCCTGGCTGGAGCTGCTTTCCCCAAGCCATGAAGTGTGCCGTGATGGCAGCCGACAGCCGAGCCTGCATTAAAAACTCACTCAAGCCAATGCAAATCTTCCTCTCGCTCCAGCAGCTTTGGTGAGGCTTGTTCTGAGGGAACGGGATTTTTCCTGCTTTTATGCATGATCAAAGCCAAAAGCTAATTTCCACGCACACTGGAAACCACGAAATTTCCTGGAAAGCAAATACATAAGGACTGCAAACCTGGACACATGAGCAGTTCTAGTTGGATCTAAGCAAAGGCGCACGAAAAAGTCTTTCGGAGGGAGGGATCCGAGGGGTGTCCTTGGGATGGTGAACCAAGCCCTGTGCAGGCTCTGGGTCTCTCCTGCTCCAGGAACAAGAACATCTACATAGGGGCAGGATGAGTGCAGCACCTGGGACTGGTCAAGCTTAAACTTGCCAAGACTCATTCTGCAGAGCCCTCAGCAGGAGGAGAGGAGATCTGGTCTGCAGGTCCCAGGACCTCTGCTTGCAGCACAACGTTGCTCTTGTCCTTGCTTTGAGCTTTCAACGTGGCCGTGCTCGGTGAATGCCTCATTTATACATGCAGTCCGTGCAGCCGATTTATACCTCAGCTGTCCTGTGTATATAGGTTTTTACAAGCCTGACCTTTCCAAGCTGTTAACACTGTCCATGGGATGACGCCTCGAACCCTGCACAAGATTTTTCGGCGGTGGCAGTAAATAGCATCTCCTGACATGTTTGCAGAGATGCAGGTTGGGCCTTTTGATAAGACACCGCGAACGCCCTGCACACGACGCTCTCAGCATCCTGAAAGGGCTTGCTGGCTTTCTGCAAACCCTTAGGGGGAGGCAGGAGTGCAACTGAAAATTCAAGTGTTTGCAGCTCATGGGGCCTTGCAGTCAGCCTCCTCCAGCCCCTCTTTGCAAGGGATTCTCCCGTTCAAACGTCCTTTGTGTCATACAGACACATACACATAGCCCTGAAGAGATATTTAGGGACCTGACTCACACCATTTTCCACCAGTCAGGTATTGAATGGGAGACATCCGACCCTCCGAAACCCCCTCCTCACACCCACCTTTGCTTTCCTAATTGCCATATGAAGAAAATATTATTCCTTTACTGCTATTCTTTACACAGGCTATTACCCTGTGCTATTTCAGCTCCTGTTACAACTCCAGCCTCACAGTCTGAAGCCAAGACTAATCCTAAATCATGAATGGATATTAGGCAGGTAGGGTGAAGACGAGGGCACTGCACATCACGCCTGGCTAAACTCCTCGAGTCCATGGAGGAGCCCTGGCAGGGCTGCGAACCAGAGCCACTGGTCCCCATCAGCCACATGCCTGCTGCTACCTCTGTGCCACAACTGCCTCTTCCTCCTCCTCGTCCATCCACTCCCACCAGCGTCTCCTTCCCAGATGGTCCCTCGGGGCTGCAGCCCCAGCAGAGCACTGGCGGGTACCTTATGGCTTAGGGCATTTGGCTCGAGACGTGCTTTAAAGCACTCAATTCTCCTGTTTTTAGCCCAATTAAAATGTTCATTCAAGGACTTCAGGAATCAGGTTACAGCAATTAATTAATTTCCATGTCCCCAGGCATATCTTGCTCACTTGTTCAGGCAAAATCAGGAAAAGTATTTCAGTTTCAAGCTAACCCCACGACTTCGGCTGTCCCTTTGGTGGCTGGGAACTGAGCCTAGACATGAAATAATGAACTAAACTCCTTCCATGCATTGACCAAAGAAAACAAGCTGTCAAATAGAAATATTCCCTTGCTTCTTTTTGAGGCATAGCAAACCTCCTTCCCGTCTGTAGGTATCGTTATGTCGGGAAGGCGGCATAAGTAACTCAGCATGAAATGGTCAGCGACAGCATCTGATACTGTTTGTAGAGCATAAATCAGTCTAGGAAATGAAAAGCGCTATCTTCTTTTTTCCAGGTTTGCTCAGCATTTTATACCTCCGTGGGGATGCTATGAAGGAGATTTTTTGGCAGATTAAACCCAAGTCCAACATTCGTCGTTAGGGCCTTAATTATGTTCAGTCTTCTTTGTGCCGTTTGCATTAGGCCATAATATCTCCCTCTCCTGAGCTCCAGCGAACCCCAGCAGAGTCAGTGACTCCACTTCAGCAAGAAAATGCTGGCAGAGAGGTTGAAGCTCGCCAGGCTTGCTGGCTTTCAGCCCTTGGCTCAGCCTGGAGGATGAAAGAAGCCTGGGCAACTTCATTGCCTCTTTCGCATGGGTTTCCCCCCACGGCTGTGCTGAAGCTCCTGCCTCCACAGCAACAATAAAAGTGATGGAGGATAATACAGCTAATGGGCAGAGATTTCTGGGTGTTGAAAACTGAACACTGGTTTTGGAAGTCGTCAGGAGCAGCCCGAGCTCAGTCACACCCCTGCTGCGGCACTTACAGCCCGATGCAGTCGATCTTCTCTCCGAAGCAGACGCAAACTTTGTAATTACCCTTTAATCCTGTTTAAAGATGATCCGAATTGCCAAGCCCTGCACTGAACTAAGCTAAATGAAGAGTCTGTCTCCGTTATCTGTCTGGAGTGATGCAGGAGAGGAAATGTTGGAAGCTGTCCAGTATCTGCCAGCAAATACGTGGTTTCAAGTCTCCTTAGAATGCATCAGGTCAAATCTTACCAACCAGTAGCATCGGGGAATGGTGGTGATGGTACTACCAGCCTGGTGTGCGCGCTGAGCTCTGTGCCTGGGTGTCTAAAGTCTCATTCTGCCTCCTTCTGCTTTGATATTGCTGGTTTTAGGGTCCAGATCTTTACCCAGCTATACCTTCAGTCTTTCTGCCTCTCTTCCTTTCCAAAAAGCAAACCAGAGCTGATCACCGTGTTTCTTGAAGCTTGCGCGGCGCCCGTGCTTCAGTGGCTGTTCAGACTGCACAGCCAAGGCTGTGAATTCTCCAGCAAAACAACAATCAGTACAAATTTTCCTAGACAGCTGCTCCCATCTGCTTGGTGGGTTATTTGTATTTGCTTAGTCAGGACAGCAGATTTCCTTCTGAGCCGACATGGTTTCATGCAGTTGAGTTTGACAGAGTGAGGTGGGCCGTTTGATTTAAGCCAGTTCCTTCTTTATTTTTGCGAAGATCCTATCTGACAATTTTGGTTTTTACTGCATGATAATGTTGCATAGGCTAAAACCTCTGAGCAGACACTAGCGTTAGAACCGTCTCAGCTGCTTGGCTGATGAGCTGTAGAAATGGAACGAGCTTTGCGCATGGCTTTGAGCTCCGCGCAAGGATTGCATTTTCGTGCGGTTTTCCTAAACGGTGCAGGTTTCACTCAGCTGCACAGGGAACAAACTCCTCCTTTCTTCCCCACTCCCTCCTGCTCAGATTGCAAATTCAGCTGTGGCTGGTGGCCCTGGAGACCGCGATGGTGCATCACGACTGCGGATCCCGAGCTGTAAGCGGAGCTGCAGAACCAGGAGGAAAAGCTGTTCCTGGGATGGTTTGGGTCCGCCGGGAAGAGGGTGCCTTGGGGAAGGTGGTCTCTGCGGCAGCCCTTGCCTCAGCCTTGCGGGTGCCGTTCGGGGTTTAGCCATGCATTGCTAGGGCTAAAGGAGCACTTGCTGGAAGCGGATCACACAGCCAAGGCAGAGCTAATTGGTGGGCATAGTTAGGGCCAGTCAAACAGTCCAGAAATGGGACCTGGCCTTTACAAATGGTGGGCGAGCAGAGCTCTGCTCCACAGGAACAGTGGTTCGTAAGCTCCCGAAAGAGCATCATTTGCTGCAGGGGACCACAGGCACAGGAAAGTCAGGGGACTTGTTAGAGTGTTCAGGAAATCTGCAATGGGGCAAAGATAAAGCCCCATCTTCTGCACCCCACTCCTGCTGACCTTCCTTGTCAAGAGACTGAAATGTTGGGGAACATCAAGGCCAAGTGTCCCCCTGCTCCGGGAGAAGAGGCTCTGCACAGGTCGCGCCTCATCTCTGGCCACTTCCCGGTGACCCCCTTCCCTGGAAGCCGTGCGGACGCATCGCACTCCGTTATGGGAAGATATAAAGCCCTGCTGTGGCAGGCTGAGTGGGAAGGGACAGATGGCACTTAGGGGAAGAGTCCTGGGAGAGTAAACCTCCAAGGGCTGCAGCACTGGGTGTGCTAGGAAGCGAGGAGGAAGGTGGACATTGATCTATTATTTTTATTAATAAAACGATTATCTGACCAGGTAGCAGAAGTTTTTCAGTGTATCCTTGACAAATCAGAGTCACTAGGGCTGACTTTTACGTGGCATTACAGTTAATGCTCTTTCACCTGTTTCTTCATTCATTGCTGTTCCGAGATCAGCTCATTTATTGCCAGACACGTTGGTGCTAGGATGCCTGCCTTGTGGCTTTGAAACCCGCTTTCCCTGCTGAAGTATGGATTCCTCCTTCCAGCTGAGCGGCCGAGAGGGATGCAGAGGTGCTGTGCGGGGCCAGCACAGCCTTCAGCTCACGGTGGGGAGGAGAAGGCAGGACAGCAGCTCTGCCAGGGGCTGCGCACCCTCTTACACCCGCTCCCCGGTAACCCTGGGGAGAAAGCAGGTACCTGGTGATCCATTCTTGCGAGCAGGACTGCTTTAGTGTGACTGGGCACGGCATAAAACACTGTTATGGCCCTCAAATATGTGCATGCAAAGAAGTGGGGAAAAGTTCAACACAAAAATAAGGAGGTTACGGGTGAATGGGTGCCTTGTGCAGGCTTACCAGGGCAGAGGAGTCCAAGGGAGAAGGTCTCCTTTGGGTTTTGGGGGCTGGGTCTCTGGGGGTGTCCCAGATCATGCTAATTTGGACTCTCAGAGCTGGTTCAGCTGCTGTCTCGGCTGACGTTGCCAAGCTGAATTCTCCCGAGCTGCAGCCCTGGCCCTGGCACGCTGTCAGCTCTGGGTTAATTTCCACCGGCTGGCAGGTGGGGAAAGAAATCCCTGCCCTGGGCTGGCAGAGCGTCAGGAAACCCTGGAGAGCCCCACAGGCGCAGGCACTGCCTTCGCTGGTATTTTCTGTTCAGCCTGACACCTCCTGAATTTGCAGCCCTGTCCATGATCAGGGCTTCTTTCCATTCCCATAATCTGTGTGGTACAATCAAGACTGTCTAACCCTTTGGGAAGTGCCATTGCCCCTTCGCAATGAACAGGATTAACCACCAGATAGGTAGAGAGGTCTCCGGCAGGCCCTGTGATGAGAAAGCATTTGATCCACAAATACAAATGTTCCTCTAATTCAGACTTTTGTTGTCAATGAAGAGTTATTACGAGGTGTTGCTCTAGCAGCCTTGCAGAGCTGGAGACTGCTGCGTGCCACTCCGCTATCATCTGGAACACATTTGGGACAGCGTGCGGCTCAGCCTTGCGTCTTGAGCCCAGCCAGGCTCTCAGTTAATCGCACAGAAAGGCTGCGCCACATCGTGATGCTGTGCAGCCCGGAGGTGTTGATGCAATGGGTGGGAAGAGCCAGACAAAGTATTACGTCAAACCTGCTGGCCCCTGGAGGAAGTTTTTATGGGGGCAATGGAAAGTTGAAATGTGAACTGGAGATAATAGGCAAATAAGATCATGATTTTATATAATATCAATGCTCTTCAGGCTGGCTATGCCAGGTTCTGAGGACAGACGAAGGTGGAGAAGAGATACAATGGCAGCACTCACTGAACTGAGCTTGCTGGGCTGCTGCCCTGGGCATTGTCTCTAGGACAGGGTTGTCCTCCTGCCTCAATCTGTGTCATGTCCCACAGCCTGCCTCAGAGCCTGCCTGTGCATTTTCCTATCAGCATTTCTGGAGGGGAACACCTCTCAAGGGGCTGCTTTCCATTTGGTTTTGGTTTCTGTCTCCTACCAAGCTGCTATTCCTCCTTTGCAACCTGCCATCTGTTTCTCAAGGGAGAGCGTGGTGGCAAGGGCGCTTTGTCCAGCTGCCTTTTCCGTGGAGGAGCAAGGCAGTGCAAGCTGTCGTGCCTAAACAGGACATTCAAAACCCCTGGCTTTGTGGACTTGACATGAAACATCCCTTCTCCATCTTAAAAGCACCGGAGCATGAGTATGGCTGGCTGGGCTGCATTCCCTCTGCCTGCGTGCTGTGGATGTTCAGCCTGCTGGTCCCCCCAAGATCTTGTCCTTGCTGTCCCAAAGCCCTTTGGCCATGGGACACACCAACAGTCCATGTCTTTGCCCAAGCCCGTGCCCATGCCTCTTTCAGCTGAGGTCTCCTCTCTTTATCATGGCTATCGGCCAGAGAGAGATGTCCAGGTGTCTGTGCATTTTGTACAGCAGTTGGAGACATACAAGCAGCTGCCATGTCACTTCTGTCCCCATGCCGCTGGCACCCAGCACAGGGTGCAGCACCTGAGCCCGTGGAGGGTTGCATGGCTCCGGTCCCGGGCGGCAGCGGGGAGTCCGCAGGCATCTTGTGGACAAAACTTCATTCTAGGATGGAGGGCAGGGGCAAAGCATCACATCCAGAAAGACCCACGGCAACCTCACCTGTGAGCCTCCAAAAGTGTCCTCTCCGCGTGCCCTGGGGCTGCCCAACACCAGCCTCCGAGGCTGCGTGGGGACCGGAGGGGCATTCTCGCAGGGGGCTGAGCTGACGGGGCAGAGGAGTGAATAGCGCTTCTGTTCGGTGCAAAGGGCTGGGATTTCAGCTCGGGGAGGGAGCGTGTGCTGGAGCAGCAGGAGAGGCCCTGGTTTACAAAACAAACAAACCACTGTGGCTTATAAGCACGAGTAATCTGTTATTCTAAAGAGTCCAGGGATAATTTGCCACCTGATGTCAAACTCCTCTACGTTTTGAAAGGGAAGTTAACAAATTGGAGCTGAGACAGAGAGGGAGAAAGGCTGTTTTCCCAAAGCCGCTTTGTTCTTTAACTCCCCTAACCCAAGCTGTTTCAGCCCAGCACATTGCTCTGTCTCTGGGGACGGGGGTGAAGGTGGCCACAGCTTGTCCCTGAGACCAGGCAGCATGTCTGCAGAAGGGCTGGGGGGTGCTGCTGAGCCAGCACTGCCCACCCGTCCCATGGGCTGGGGATGCCGCGGCACTGGTGCCTCCGGGTCGCCTTTCTGCTGGCCTCAGAGGCAATGCCGGCAGGAACCCGGGTGTGAGGACACAGCGGGTACGTCCCAGGATGTCCACCTGCATCTGCTTCGGGGTGGAACCCTGAGACACTCAAAAGGCGAAATCGCTTCATCATTTTCTTTGGCATCTTCCTCTGACCCCTGACAATAACTGTGGCCACCCCTTCCCTGTTTACATGACATCATTCCAGCTCAGTCTGCGGTGATTAGAGCGGGCCTTTTTGTTTGGACTAATTTAATCTTTCCATTTTCAAAATCGCTGACTTTTATAAACAGTTTTAAGCCAGAGGCTGAGCTGGATGCTCTGTTCCTTTGAAGTATGGCACTTGCCCAGCAGCGCTATGTGGAAATCCTATCTGGACAATTCTGTAACCATAGGCGACTCATGTCTGAGATTCCTGGGAACAAAGGATGAGGAAAAGGGCAAGTATCTGATACACACAGTGACAAGTTCATAAGCCATCAGAGTCACTTAGGAGCTGGGATTTTTCCCCTGGCAGCAGCGGGGGGGCCTTCCTGGGAGTTTTCCTCCTGTGTGTGTGGTAGAAACACCAGGTCAACCCTTAAGCGAGAGCAGCAGCAAACTCTGGTTTTCTAAACTCTGATGCCCAGACCCACCACGCTTCATGGGTCAGCTCCCATTTTTGCCATTTCTTGGCTCACCCCATCAGCACTTTGCATTAGTGTGATACCTCCATACATGCATGGTGGAACCAGAGCCACCTGCGATGGGTGACAGCCTTGTCTGTGGCGGGGGGTGTCTCTCTGAGATGTCCCCATCACGTATGCATTGCATTGGGGTTCTCATCTCACTGCTCGGTTTTGGGGACACAGGCAGCAGACAGCAATGGAGATCTGTGAGCTATTGGGGGGTAACCAGCAGTGAGGGTCAAGCTCTTGGTGCTGATAAAGATGAGCCATGCTGTGGGAAAAAAGTAGTTTTGGAAAGAGGGAGGAAAAAAAGAACAGCAAAAACTCCTTGCAGCCTTGAAACGCCCTTAATGTCCTTGCTGACCCCACTGTCTGCTTGCTCTGCTGCTGGCGAACATGAGCAACAGTCCAGCAAGGAGGAACGCGTCGATGTGTGTCCTGCTGTTGGAGAAGCAACTCCAGATGCTGGGCTGAGGTTGGCCGGGGGCTGCCCAGAGTGGGGCTGGCCGGCGGGACAGTGCCTTGCCCGCCTGTTGCAAACACCAGGGCAAAGCCAGGCTCACATCCAGGCTTGCCGCCAGCTCAGTTTGCAAACCTGGTCCTAAAGTGCCATAGGATGCTGAGCAAAACAGGGTGCTGCCGGAGCTGGCAGGGTGTCTGCTCCTTCCAGACACGGGTGCGAGATGTTCCCGGGATGAGTTCCAGCAGCTGCAACAGTGCGAGGCACGTAGCGAGCACCCAGTCCTGGCTAGAGAGCGACTGGGAAGAGGTGGAGGCAGAAAGCATCCCCAGCAGCAGCCTGCCCACCTGGGAAAGGCACCGGGCACCCCTGGTAGCAACTGGGAGGGGACCACTGCCCCTGGGCACTAACACTGGTGGTTTTGTAGGGTCTCACCCAGGGTGTTGCATCTGCCTTTGGTGGTGGGAGCCTGGCAGCACCCTCCTGCCCCGCTGCTCGCAGGGGTCCCATGGGATGTGTTGGGGCAGCTCCTTCAGCCAAACAGAGCCGTGGGCTCTGCTTCCCTGTCTGTTGCAGGCTCTGGCAGCCAGAGCCAGGATGAAAACACTGGATGGCATGCTGAGGCCATGCCTGAGCACCTGGCTGCCAGCCCAGCCCCAGAACAGGGCGGTGGGGCATCGCTGATGGCTCGTAGGGTTGTTCTGGCCCTGCTGGTTGGCTCTCCGAGACGAGGCGGGCGCAGGATTCTTCTGGCTTTATCCAGCTGCATGTTTTCATGAAACTTCTTCAAAACTCTTCCCCTCAGGCCTCTGGGCTGCCGCCAAATTTGGCAGAAGTTGGCAAGGAGGTCTGAGAGGAGGGTTAACAGCTATGCAGGCAGGGCAATGGCCTGAAGACTGCATCTGCAGAAAGCTAGGCTGAAAATTAGAAAAAGAGATTATTTCAGTCTTGCTTTATAATCCCTGTGCCCCTTCATGCAGGTGTTGCCTCTGCTCACCACTGCAACTCCAATCAGTTCTGAACTGCTCCACATAACCTGGAAAGACCCACACGTGTGGGATGGGAGCAGGACCCTGCATCCCCAGAGCAGATTTGGGCAATGCATCCCAAAAGACAGCTCCTGCCAGATGCCATCCAGCCGTGCTCATGAGCCGTGTTCGCTCTGCAGCGCCCGGGTGCAGAGCACGGCACTGGGACAAAACGGGGTTCCTGTCCCAGAAAGAGCTGCTATTAAAGGGCGGCTTTTGAGGAGCAGTTTTTCCTTTCTCCTTTTATTAAATCTGTGCAAGATGGAATCCCAGATTATTACTCTCCAGGGATCCAGGAGGCACATGAGGGGCGGATTAGAGACATGCCAGGACTTTTTAAGGACAAGGACAAGAGGTAAGGCCATCCTCTAGCACCGACCCTCACAGCTCCCAGGCTGCTGTGTGCCTGTAATGTAGTTTGTAGCCGCTCGGTGTCTCCAAGGACTGCCGGGAGCTGCAGGCTGGGGAGCTGCAGGCTGGGGAGCTGCAGAAAACTGGGGAGCAGGGCAGGGAAGCAGGATGAAGAAGTCTGGGCTTTAGGGGTGCGTTTGCCAGTAAATACGCAGAACTGCTGGTGTGCTGTGGTGCTCTGTAGCTCTTTGATTTCCCAAGTAAAACATTGTTAAAATGAAGGAGTTGGGAGCTGTGAGATGCTGGTTCTCGGCTGCTAGCTGAGTTCAGCGTAAAGCCCGTCCAGAGCCGGGCTGGTCAGCTCCGAGTTTGTTATCCGCTCTTGGGATTTTGACTTTAAAGAGAAGCCAATGGCTGGGACATGGCTTTCCCCAGGCCAGTTTTGCAGATTGGAGATGTTTCACATCAGCCGTGGCTGAACTCCTGAACTCCTACACGCTTCCCAGAGCTGCAGCCCAGCCCCAGTAACTGGCCCTGGCTCCAGGGAAAGCCATCCCAGGGCCCCTGGGACGTTGGGGGATGTAGGTCCCCAGGGGGGCTTCTTCACCCATGGAGCGTCCATCAGTGTTGGCACCTGCTAGTTCAAAGCAGGCGCTTGGACAGCGCCACTTCAGGTGCCAAGAGCTGGAGGAAGCGACATCCAAATAATGAACAAAAATGACAAAAGCATGCATTTGGGTTGTGCACGCAAAGAGCAGCTCATTCGTGGAGGAGCATGGTCTGTCCAGAGAGCAGTGTTAATTAGTGCGAGGTCCCCTGGGGCCTTGTGCTAGAAAGGGAAATCAGCCAGCGCTGCAACCGTTTTTTGAGCATTCCTAGGAAAGGGGGCTGTGATGAGAGCTTGCAGATGAAGGGGGGTTGGATGAGGAGCAGGGCTGCCCCAGGGTCCCACCCCCAACCCGTGTCCTCCAGCATCCCCGGGTGTGGGTGCATGGGAGCAGGGCTGTCCCTCCGGGGCTCTTCACCCACAGACATGGGGTTGTGCGGGTGCTCGGGTCCTGAGCGGGACTTCTCGGCACTTGCTCCTACCCAGGGTGCTGGTGCAGGCTGTCAGGGATCCGCGGTGGCTGGGGCCGTGCCTCAGCAGAAGGGAATGTTCTTCTCAAGAAATTTTAAAGGCGGCCTGAAACGCTCAGTCCAGATCTCATGAGTCACCCAGCACCGCACATGTGGGCTCCGACGCAGCCAACTTCCCTCGGCTCCAACAGCAACACTGCGTAGCCTAGCAATCAGGAGCAACCCTACAATAATAAACCGGAGGGAGAAGCTCTCATAACCCTATACAGCAAACCCATACAAGCCAACTATGTTTGACGAGGATTTTCCAGCAGGCAGCGGCAGGGTCTGCGACTGCAAGGAGGGAAAGTAGAGGTGAAGCTTTTGTCTGATGCAGCCGCGAGGTCAGGGCTCTGTGTCTGCCTGCTGCTCTCACACCTCCTCCATCCTTTTTTCCTTTTCCGTTCTCCCCCCATCCGTCTCTGTCTATTAAAGATTTTTCCGAATCCCTTCCACAGGGTGTTGCTTGCTGGCCTTGCACTGCTGGCAGCGGCCGCAGACTGCCACGTGGACCCCCCCAGATCCCCTCAGCCGTGCGATGTCCCCGGAGCCCAGCTGAGATCAGTCAGAGCTGCTGGCCATGGCTGGACCGCGTCGGGAGCCAGGTCCACATGCTGCCAAGCAGCAGCGTGAGCCTCTCTAGGGACTGCAGCAGGCTCTGAATCAGACCTTGACTGCTCGGTGCATCTTGTCTGGATGGCGCTTTCACATGTGGTTCGCTTTAATTAAGCCCCTCCTTGAAATATAAGCATATGCTTGATCACTGCCTTCAGCATGGGATGCATCCCTTCGCCATGGCCAAGGAAAGGGGCAGTTACTCTGACCCGCAGAAAATATTTCATCTTGAAATGTGCTATCTTTGCTGTTGGAAAAGACTGATTCTTGGAAAGAGAAACAGGGCAGCTCTCCCAAACACCCCTGTGAGGAGGAATAATTTGCTGCCTCCTGCTTGTTCAGCCCCGCGGCTGGTCTGGCTCCAGGCGCGGGAAGAGGTGCAATGTGGGAAAACACCAGCTATTCGTGTCTCCAAGTGCCTGGTTCAGTGATGAAAAGAAGCACCATTAAGTGTTCTGAAATTAGGTATAAATTAACTGGCCCGGGTATGGTCATTTATGATGTCTTTCAGGTTAAAAAACGGTCCTCATTTCTAAGGATTTAGAGTCCCCACCTGCCTTTAATGGGACTATTCTCCTTACAGCTATTGCCATAGGTAAAGACTTAAAGTCAAACAATAATTACTCCCAGGAAAGAAACACTGTTTTCTTGTCATGTTCCATTAAATAGTTCACAGCATGAGCCAAAGAATTAATGGCCTTATTATCTGCCCTTCAAAATATATCATATTAAAGAGGAGAAGGCAGCTCTGAAGAATACAGAAGACACCGGGGATGCCACTGCCCCAAACAATACAGCTGCAGAGCTGTTGGGATGTTTAATTTCTTTTAGCCCAGTGTTGCCTGGGTCACCGAGGGATGAAGGGTGGTGGTGGGAAAAACTCTGGACCAGGAGAGGTGGCTGGGTAGACCAGAGATGTGCCCTCACTGCTGGGATTCGCATCCCTCAGAGACGAGGTCTGTTGCTCATCCTCGGTACGCGCGGTCGGCTCCATCCCGGCTTCGCCTGTGGTGGGTTAAGTTGTGGTGGGTATTTGTGCTGCTACACGAGGGCTGGCAGCCACACGCCTTTGCATGATGGCAGATGCCAGCTTGGGAAGTGAATGTGCCGCAGCCACGTGCTGGCAGCAGGAACTTGAAACCCGTTTGATTAATGCGCGTTGCTGTTGTTTCCCCTTGAGCTGGAGAACCTGGCAGCCTCCAGACGGTTTGGAAGTACATCAAATCCCCCAAGGAAGAGAGACAGAGTTTCCAGCCCTCCCCCAGGACTCCAGGGCTCTCCATGGAGAGGATTCAGAGCGGTTCATCTCCCGGACACCTGCAGACACACTCAGGCGTGTGCACATAGGTGCGGCGCTGGCAGCTGAATTCCTCGTGGCCGAAGGGCTGCATGTTCCGCCTTTCTGCCTCTCCGGGTCTGAGGATGAAGAGCTTTGCTCAGTTTTGATGAAGTTGGAGCAGTTGTAGCATGGCTCTGCTGATCCTCAGCTCCCCATAGTTCAGCTTTGCCATTTGTGACAGCAGGGGAAAGCCCTGACCAGAGATCCCTTTTCCCTGTACGCCCCTCTAGAGAAGTCCCTGTAGAGAGGTCTCAAAGTCCAGCTGATGGCACAGACGTTGGTCCCAGGGTCTCATGTGGATGCACGGCTGCATGGACACAGCCACATGGGCTGAACTGGGGCTCATTGCACCTCCAGAAGTACCTGGCATGGCTGTGGCTGGCTCTGTCCTCCAAACCTCTTCTGCTGTTTTTGTTCCCTAGTTAGCCTTCAAATGAGAGGTGATATGGGCTTTTTTTTTGGTTTTTTTCATGAATATTTAATTGCAGAGAGGAAATGTGGGGAAAATCACTCACGGCTATCATGGGCCTGTGTCTATGCTGCCTCATTTGTCAATCCTTAATTAGTTTAAGGACAGATTTGCCGATATTTTCATCCCCTCATTAAATGGAGTCAGTGGGAGACAATGAGAGCCCTCTGGTTGTGTCTATTTTTCCCCTCAATCAGGAGGTGGGGATCTCTTCTGGGTGATGCTGGCAGAGCTCTGGCTTTGCAGGGCCGTAGCAGCCCATGGAGGTGGACGGGCTGTGCCATCTCCTCCGTTTTTTGCTCGGTGTCACTGAGAGGCACCTGGTGACCCCTGCACCATCTCGGGATGCTGCATGTTTGCTGCTGAGGCTGGAGAGAAGAAGCAAAGGGAAGGAACCCACCGCCCAGCTCAGGATCATCATCCTCAAGCCAAGTGCTGCCGTCAGGAGGGAAGGGAGTCTGCTGCTCCCTGGCAGCAGCCCTGACCGCCCCAGAAACACGCACGGCAGCATCCTAGACAAGACCTCACGCAGACTGTGCAAAGTCTGGAACGGCAGGAGAGAAAGGGCTGGTTGTTTTTTGTTTTCCTTCCTCTCCTGTCTTCTCCTTCTGTCTCATGAGCTGGCACAGAGCAGCAACATTTTAATCAAATTTGGCACAAGGTGAGGGGAAAAAAAAGGAAGTCAGGGAAACATAGGAGTCCAGGAGTGCCCTGGAAAGGCAGGCAGAGGGAAAGGAGAGAGCACAGGGAATTAGAAAGTCCATTCTGGATCCGAATGGGAGGCAGATATCTGGAGCAAACCCTTTTTGAGAACGAGACCAGTGCGAGCAGCCCCATCCACGTGGGAACTGGCTGAGAATGTGCCTCTCCCCCCTTTATTCTTTTTCTTGCATTGCTTGTCCACCGTTGTGTTCCTTCGTTTGTTCCCATATGTTTCCTGCCTGTTCTTACCCCGAGGATGGTGCCTCCTACACAGAGTGGATGCATTTTCCCCCAAGCCATGTTTTCAGCTAACAGTGCAGGGTTGGAACTCAAGAAAACTGTTCAGGGAATGCTTTCTGAGCGACTCCATTGCGTTGCCTCTGACATGGGGGGACCAGAAATGATGGCAGGCCACAAGGCTCAGCTCCGGAGCTTCCTCGCTCTGCAAGGAGGCAGCTCACATGGGGACCCCAGGATCAGGGCTATGTCTACCAAGCACAAGGAGACCAGCACAAGCCAGATATAAATCTAGACCTGCGTTCACCCTTCTCAGGGTACTGCACTTCCCTGGGATACGCTTTTTGCAGCAGGCCCTGAGATGTGAAGTGCCAGCCTGCTGCCACACAGCCATGTCACAGGGACAGGTCTCTTTTTGGGTAAGGGACACATCCCTGCTGCAACCTGGCAGGGATCTGCACGGCTGCACAGCCCCGGGCGGACGCAGAGGGCAGGGAGTCAGTGCCAGGACCTTGCTGTGCCGTAGCATCGCTGTCATCTCCACTGAGGATTTTGCACTGTGCTTGTGCTCCTTCCCTGATGCTGCCTCTCACCAAGGGGACGGTGCTGCCCGAGCCGCTGCCAGCTGCCCCGTGCTGGGAAAGCAAAGTCTGGGCTGACTCCGTCTGCATTTACCTGGCCCTGTGTCTGGGAAAGCTGCGCTCTGGCCCCTGCATCTCTCTGGACTCTCTTCCAAATGCATCAGGCAGCCCAGGAGAGCACAAAGCAAAAAGGAAATAAGTCTTCATAAAACTGCTTCAAGGTTTTACTTTTTTTTTTTTAGGTTCTGCCACGCCAGTCCTTGCAGACCAAATGTTATCTTTCATTTCTGGATGGACATAGCAGCTGTAACATTTTTAATAGCACCTTCCTCTTCTAAACATAAGTCTAGAAGGCTCATTTTTATACGCTTTGGTCTATATTGATTTCTTTACCTATTTGTGTTTCGACACTGATATTGCTGAAAAACAGAGGAGCACTCTGCTGCCGATTTGATTTCTGCTTCAGCCTGATGACAGTCATCTGGTTTGCATGATCTTTTCATCAAGGGCGCTAGGCTAAATGGCACTTTACGGCTGAAAAATACCTCTGTGTGCTTGCAGGGTGCTCACAGCGTACAGCCCTAAGCCAGCAAGCATAATTATACTGGAGGCTGTGAACTCCGCTAAGGACAGTGGGACGCCTTGGAGTGACACCAGACACGCATGAGCACAGATGCTGTCGGGCCAGGAAATATCTCCTTCAAAATCAAACTCAGAAGGAAGCGCTGGATGCCAGCAGGCACGCTGAACCCACTTCTGTTACCTAAAAAACTGTTGACACAAGAGATGTAATCAGCACGGGGTTTTGCAACATTTTAAAAAATTTTGCATTTAATTCTTATTCAGTTTCTTCAGGCACTGGCAATGACTTGGGTTTATTTATTGTTTGGATTTTTTTTTTAATTTTCAAAATGTTCTTTTTTTCCCACCTGGAGGGAACACTCTCCGCCTTCCTCTTATTCCACCGAGGTGACTAAAAGCCAAATTGCAAGAATGAGAAGAAAGTCAGGCTCACCATTATTAACCAGCCCGTCTTCTTCTGGCTTTAGGATTCGCAAACTGATATTCCCACAGTTCTACTAGGACATAGGAAAATGGAAAGTAATCCAGAAATTGTCGTGGATTTCTCTGGGTAGGGAAAAATACAAAGCGAATGCCCTCTTGTGGCTCCTCACAGCAGCGTTGGGCTGCAGAGCTGCCTCACCTTGTGGTTGTTACGGGGTGGGAAATCTAATCGGGCTCTGTGTCCCCCCCTCTTCATTTCAAGGTGATTTGAAGGGCTATGGGTGCAAGGCGGCGTTCGGCTCTCGGCTGGGAGGGAAGCCCAGGGCATCTCCTGAGCCTTGGGCAGGGCTGCGGCAGGGGACTCCTTGCTGGAGGGGCTGGGATGCAGGCGGCGGACCTCGTCTGCAACGGAGCATCCCAGCTCCTGGCCTTGGCAAGCTGTTCCCCACCAGAAAGCAAAAGTTTTAGAAATATTAAAGTCAGTTTTGCAGATCTGGAAGCAGTCCAAAAAGCACGGTGTTTTTATCCCAAGGCAAAAGAGCCTGAGGGCACCAGGGACGGAGGAGCCCACTGCCGGTCACCCAGCCGTCCTGCTATGAAGTCCGTCCAATCCAGCAGACTTTGCAGGAACATGCAGCCTAAATAAATCAAATGATTTGGGGGTTTTCATCAAATGGGCTTTGTTCTCCTTTGGTTTTTGAACTGCTCTGAAACCTATAGCCATTGCCTGCCATTGGTGCAAGGCACCCAACGACGCATCCAAGTACGTCTGAAATATTTTTTAAGGCATGGACATTAACGTGTAATAACAGTGATAAGAATTCTCCGTACTTTAGAGCCCATATGCCTGCCCCCACGCCAGCCTTCCAGGAAAGACCTCCATCAGCATCTGCTTCTGATTAAACACTATTGGGTTCCAGCCCAAAATAACTTCCAAGATTTATTGACTTCCATGATTTCTAAATAACTCCCAAAGAGCAGCAGAGAGCACGGTGTCAGCTCCACTAGCCCGGTGGGATGAGACGATACTCCACTCTCCTTATCCCACAGATTGCCAGAATATGGAGCCAACATTTGACTGTTAAACTAAAAATATTTCAGCCATGAAATTTTAGGAATTTAGGACTAGTGCAAATCCTGAGCAGATCAGAGATCAAACCAATGGTCCACATTACCCAATACCCTACTCCAGCAGTGACCTCCCGTTGCCTGTGAGAAGTTCCCATCCGTTAGACGCTAATGTCCTAAAGCAGGAGGACCATAGCTCCTCCTTGCATTTGTTTCAGTCCTTCTTGTAAGTGGACAGTCTCTCTCTGCAAATAAATGCTGAGCATCTGATCAAGCCCTGTGAGTATCTGGTGGCTGAGAGTGCCACAGGCTCCAGGAGCAGCATTGCTGCTGAGATGGTTCTTTAGTTATTTTTTTACCTCCATGAGAAATTTCAGCAACACCAGATTTTCTGTCAAAATACTATAGAATTTCTGAAGAGGTATTTTCACTGTGGAGTATTCCTCTGTAAAGCTTCTGAGCCCTCAAAATAGCGAAGATTTTAACTTTAAAAGATAAGTTTTATCACTTTCGGCTTTTTGACAAAGACACAAACTTATTTTCTTAGGAAAAGCATGAGCTGAGAGAGGGCAAAGTTGCTTTGGTGATCATGCCACACGCCATCAGGACGACGCTTACAAAAATAACAGTGGAAGAACTCCGACATCTCAGGCAAGCTGCAGACTTTGTACCGGGTTGTCCCCACAACGGGCAAGGGCACGCTGCTGGGCTGGGAGCCAGGGAGCATCCAGTGTCCAGCTCTTTGCTCTGCAAACATCCCCTGGAGAGAGCATCTGCATGGGTCGTCCCTGCTGGGATGAGCCTTGCCTGCCTCTCACCCTCTGCCCAAGAGAACCCTTCCATCCTGGGCATCCTTCTGGGGCCTTGGCTGCCTGCTGGCCAGCGTGGAAATAGGTCCTGTATGGGCACGAGCAGCTGTGACGAGGCTGGGCTGTGATATTGCTACTGTGAGCTGAGTACCAGCTCCCAAATCAGGGAGAAACCGCCCCAGAAAGCAGCAGGGAAATTGCCAAGTGAGTCCCCGTTCGATGAAGAGCAGCCCCAGTGCTGTTCCTCCTTGGCTTGACCAGGTGAGATCTTTTAAGATGCCGTGTGACAGCTCAGGCTTACCAAAGTGGGACTGTTTAAGCACAACCCGTGCTTTTTCTAGGGTATCCAACACCCTCGTAGGGAAAAAGTAGAGAGTGTGACAGGCTCGCACCTCGAGGAGCCCCTGGAAGCATCCACCAAGAAGGGGACGCCGGGGGAAGAAGTGAGCGGGGAGTTTGGCAGGGAGGCATCACACATCTGGCCCTGTGACACCCAGCACTCGCCACTCACTTCTCACTTTTTTGTTTTTAAATATCCACTGAAGGTAGAGCAATGGCTGAGAAAAGAAGAGCAGTTGGCTTTTTCGGCGACAGGGCCGAAGAGTATCTGGCTGACTGATGGTGATGCGGGAGGGATGTGCCCAGCAGCAGAGGGGCTTTCCGGGGTTCCTTTCATCATGTCTGAAAGCAGGGCTGTGGGAGTGGGAGGCGAGCAGATGGGCAGCCGTGTTTGATGGCTGGTGGTGGGGCTGAGGGCTGAGATGCCGTGACAAGGGGAAGGGTAGGGAGTGCAGAAGGGAGTTTTCAGCCTCTTAGGATGTTTCTGGTAGGATTTCCCTCCTTACTTCCAGGCTCTGTTCAAATCAGGGTGCTGTTTTCTGCCTTGAAAGCAGAGGCTCCTTAGAGGGGCTTTTCTTTCTCTCAACCAAATACGGATCTACTAAAAAGCGTGGCTCTGGGCTTTGCCAAGAGCTCCATTTCCATCAGGATTTCAGGGGCTATTTAGTGTCTCCATTTCCTGGGAATCTCTTTCCAAGTGCTTCATGCTGGTCCTTCCTCCCTTCGCTGTGGGTCTGTGGAGAGCAGGTGTGTGAGGCGAGCACCCAGACCCCCAGACCGAGGACAGCGGGGTGCTCTCATCCAGCTCCACCGGTGCACAGAGAGAGGTGCTGGGCACCATGTCCAAGCTGTGCCTCATGCTCTATGAAACACTGTGCTCCCTCCAGCCTCTGCCACTTTTTTCAAGCTAAAGCAATGCCGAGAGAAGACTCAGAGTGTTTTTCACTGGGTTTGCTTTCCACTGACTCAAGTTGGGCTGCACTGGAGATGCACCCATCTAATTTCTATTGCAATAATATTAATGAGCAGCGAGAGGCAGGATGCATCACTTCACCTCAGCCTGATCTAACTCACGGCCTCTCTGATGGGTTTGACCTGGAGAGAAGGTTGGCTTTGCACAAGTGAGAGCGCTGCTCGGTCTCTCTGCTAAGCAGTGAGCGGGGCAGAAGGGTGCTGCAGCTCCCCGCCTGCCTGCCGAGAGGGCCAGGACTGTCTGTGAGTTGCTGCTGCTCTCAGACAAAAAATAGATGGAAAAGCCTCCATCCTCACGCTTCTTCTGTGGCCTGGACAATGTGAGTCACGCTGAGTGCCCCGGGCGCCCGAGGCTGCTGCCTGCTGTCCCCCCTTCCCCCAGCACGGTGGCTGCCAACGTGGCAAGGCAGTGCTTCTGCCTCGGGTTCAAGGGGAGGAAGACAGAGGGATGTATGGGAGAGGACAGAAGGACAGACTCCGCAGGGAATGGAAAGGTGAACAAGTCCCTGAACAGCTCAGACCAGAGCGAAAGGAGCCGGTGTGTAGCAGAGGGCTCCAGCGGGAGCGTTCCCCAGCCTTCGGATCAGCAGTGGGACAGAGGAGTAAATTCGAGACATATTTTCCATCCTCAGCTATCCACATTGCCCCTAACCTGATCCCAATTAGATACACAGAGGCAGCTGCCAAGGAACTTTTATGACTCATTTGAAAGGGAGCCTGCACAAGAGCCGTGCATTCAAATCCAGCTGTCTCCTCTCTGTTGTTGTTTAGGGAGGACATTTGTGCTTGCTTAGCTCACCTAGGAAAGGGCCAGCGGGGCCCTGGACACAGGGGAAACTGGTTCTCAGCCCAGCCTGGGAACGTGCTGTGTATTCCTTAAAAACAGGGAGAGACGGAGCTGAACTGGCAGGAAGCGCAGCCCAGGCTGCGGAGGTGTGGGCAGCAGCCCTGTGCTCGGGGAGAGCCCTCCTCGCCCCATCGCCTGCCGCCTTCGTGGGCTGGGCTGTGAACAGAGCTATTCCCCACCAGGCACGGCGCTGCTGGGGACCCCAAACCCCCCCAAACCACCCCGGGGAGGGGAAATCGCTGGGCCTGGGCAGCTGCCCTCTTGTTCACAGGGAGAAAGCCTTCACCTCTTGCAGAGGCACCAGCAAAAGCGAGATGCAGAATGCATGGGATGCGACCTAAAAGCGGGCTGCTGTTCAGCAGGCAGGTCTGAGGGACACGGCCAAACCTTGCTCAAGGACAACATAGGAAATCCCAGGTTAAATGAGACCTGAAGCCCGCCTGCATCTCCTGCAGCAGCCAGATATCTCTGCTCTGGATGCAGGTGGGGATTCACAGCAGTGACTCCGCCTGCCCATATTAAGTCACACCCCGGTCTTTAATAACAGATCAACCTAAACCCTGAAGATTGAGATTGAAAATCCCTTCCCAAGTGCTTGCTGTTATTATAACTGCAGTGATCCGTGTTATTGCCAGGCTCTACAAATTGCCTGTCCGTCCCCTGTTGTGATTGAGGTATCAGCTGTTCTGGGACAAGGCGCTTGGGATGTTTTCAGCTGGAATCCAGCAAAGAGATAGAATATGATTAATATTTTGTGCTAGGAGTTCAGAGCCTGTCGAGCTAGGCTTTGTTAGCAAAATGCATAATTTCTGATTCCAGTCTGGTATCAGAAACTGGGAGGTTCGTCTTGAAAGCTGTGACTTTAAAAGAGAACAAACCAACAACCCACCCCTTGTGAGAGCAGAGCAGGCTTCTGGTGGCACTTCATCACTCAGAATGCGATGCCACAAACCTGGCCTGGAGGTGCCCCAGTCTCAGAGGTGCCTGTCCTGGGCAGGGCTGAGTTTAAACATTTTGCTTTCAGTATGGAACAGGTCAGGTTTTCCCTCGATACCTTGAAAATTTTCACGAAGTGGAGTTGTCCTTTTACCACCCATCTCTCAAATTCAGTATCTGTGATACATCTTTCACTTGGCTTTTCAAGTTTCTGAAGCCTTGCCGCTCTCTTAGCTCACATTTTCCTAGCTTTTCAAGTAAGTACTCTTACATGAAAGCTGACACCTTTATAAACTCAGGTGATTCTGGGAAAATCTTTAAGAAAAGTACCTGCTGCCCCAAGACCCTTCCTAGCAAGTGCCATCATGTCCCGTGAGCCCAGGTGGGATCCTGCTGACACCTGCATCTTCTGCACTTGTGGGGCAGGGACTCACAGGCCCTGATGTCGGAGCAGCACCCCGCAGAGCCAACCCTCCCTGCGCTGCACGAAGGGCGGTGGGATCCCCGCGACCCGCTCCCACGCAGGGCTGTGCCGGAGGATGGGGTGGAAGAGCAGACATCGTCTGCGATGGATGGCCGAAGTGTCGCAGCGCGCTTAGCCAGCAGGGTCCAGAGGGTTTGCACCACACAGGATCTATCCCTGAGGTGGGATTACCTGATTTCCCTGCCCCTCCCTCCCTCCCTGGGGTAGGAATGCCACCCAGGGCACCCAACCCAGCACCCCAGCGCCCAGCCCGCCTGCCGTGGGGGTTTTGAGGGCCGACTGGCGGGGGTCCTGGCCGGGCAGCCCTCCGCCGAGGCTCGCAGCCGGCATCACTAGATGGTGCTAACGCTTGCGTTTTCCCCAGCTCCCGCAGCAGCGGAGCAGCGCCCGGGCCGCGGGTACCCAGGGATGCTCGGGGCGGGGGCTCCCGGTGGTCCTCGGGCACCGCTCCCCGGGGCCTCGGGGCAGACAGCCGTCTTGCCGTTTATAATAGCGGTGATGAAGAAGATGCTTCGTTTCTCTCTGTTTGTTTCCAGGCTGTCGAGGGGAAGGGCCCGGGCTCCGCGTTGCAGGATGGGTCCCTGGGGTGTTGGTGGGATCCTGCGCTGAGCCTGCGATGGGGCACAGGGATCCCCCTCCCCTCTTTGCGTCACTTTGCGCTGACTCAAAGCCTAACCAGACACGGGTTGGTCGAGGCCAAGGGAGCAAAGCTGCAGGTTGGGTAGGGGCAACTGGTTGTCGCTCCCAGTCGGTGCTGCCTGTGCTGGTGATGAGCTGGGAACTCAGATGCATGTGCCTCCCCAGAGCCCCTGCCGCTGGAGCACAGCCTTTTTGCAGGTCCTATCCTCCCATCACCAGTGGAGTCAGGCATTCAAATGTGAGCTGTGGGATGGGGACTTTCTCCCTTGTGGAAGGATCACTGGTTTTTGGGAGCTCCTCTCCAAAAGTCTGGGTGACAAGGCACAGCCTGGGTTACAGGTGGCTGATCTTACCCCTCCTCGCTGGGCGAGTGGCTCTGGGGAGGTGCTGGGGCACAAGGAGGAGGGAGAAGGGCTCACCCACGCAGCTGACTCAACGCTGATAAGCCCCCACAGCCAGACACTAAACAAATGTGTCTGGGAACGTGATGTTTCTGCTCACCAGGAGCTCCTCGCATCCCACAGGGCTGAGCTCAGGGGGCAGAGCTGCCCCTTGTCCCTTGGCGGAAATCTGTGCTTGGAAAATGGGGCTGACTCAGCCGGAGGGTGCCAAGAGGCTCATGGTAATGGCATGAATTCCCAGCAGGCAGGGAGGACATCGTCAGCAGTGCTGTCCCACAGCATCAGCCGAGGCTGTGGTCACTCCCAGATGGGGTGGTCAGCCCCAGCCCTGGGATGGCAGAGCACCTGTGACAGAATCAAAGCAAGGCTTCATTTTTCTGAACTCTCAGCTTTTTCCTCCTGCGAGCAAACCCTCCAGAGCGTTGTCAACTCATCCATAGAAGTGACTTACTTGAGGTCAATCCATGGGTTCGTGTAAGAGCTCACCCAGAGCTCTGCCCTTTTTGTGAGAAACCCCAGCTTTCCAGGTCATGGCTTTGGCTGATCTTCACACCATTCGCAGTGCAAACGCCAGTGCCACCACCCCAGTTGTTCTTGCTCTTGGAAGATAACTGGAGCCAGGAACACAGAAATGTGAATACAACCACACAGAGAGACCAAGGCAAATCCAGGCTCAAATGCCAGCCATCACATCGACCTCACCCCCCTTGAGTGGACACCAACAGGTCTCATGCAGCATGGAGAAACACTTTGACAGCATTTACTGTGCAGGGAAAGAGGGCCATCGTCCACCTTTGGCAGCAGACACTGCTTTGCTGCAGGAGATTACCTCTGGCTAGGTGAGCAGCTTTAGCTGTTTGATCAGACCTATGGGAGTAATTAGTATCCTGATTTTAGGATCTGATCATATCAGGCTAAGCAAATAAGCCCCTGACGTTTTTAATAAAAAGCTCTTCTCCTCACACTGTGTTCAAAGGCAGGGAGGACGCAGGGAGGAGGATGAGGGGTGGGCGGCTGCTTTCTCCGTGACGAGGACTATGTCAGACCTGCTGCCATGTGCCGTCCCCACTGCACCAGGCTCCTCTCCCTGGGCTCCTCTGCCTCCCGTGGGGCTCACATAGCTGTGAATCACTGCAGCCATCCCTGCCCCACATCCTCCAAGACAAACCCACACAGGAGCAAGAGAATCTTTGGGCATTCTCTGATGAAATTGCTTTCTCATGACTAAACATCAATGTACAGAAAATACGAACCATGACCACAAATTTACTTAAAAAGCATCAGCGACTCCCTATCCCAGAGGAAAGTCTGGTGGTGACGTCGTGGCATGAATGAGATGCAGGGAGAGGGGTTCCTGTGCTGGTGAGGGCTGCTCAAACACATCTCCGCTCAAAGAGCTCCCTGCATCAGGCTGCTGACCTGGGTGGCAGGGAGCTTGGCTGGGGTGGCCTCCGAAAGCACAGCTTCTTGGCTTTATTATTATAAATAATGACGTATTTATTAGCAGCTCCTCGTGGCATCCAGGAAAGGAGCAGCTGGGATTGCACTGACACGCAAACCGGTGGGGAAGCTTCAAATCAGCTCTTGCCTTCTGCAAGCCCCCTTCCCTGGGCAGGCTGGGGCAGGCGCAGAGAAGGAGCTGCTGCCAGCCCTGTGGTGGGATTGCCAGCAAAATCTGCTCCAGCCGGTCAGCGTGGACCCTTGTCTTTTGCTTTATCATCCCCCTTCTTCTTGGGTTTGAGGGCAGTTAGAAAAGTGCCAGCAACATGCAAGACAGAGAGTTATAGTAGGCATGGCTGTGTGCCAGCCACCCTTGTAATTTTGTTAATAGGCTCATAGAGGACCAAATGAAGCCATCGTAGGTAATATTAATGCTGCACAGTCCCATCATGGTCAGAAATGTTTCAGGTGGTATTGTTCATAAATTTGATTCTGCAGGATCTTATTTGCCCTTGGTTAGATCAGCACTGAGCTGGTGTTGGTAATGTTTTCATTTCTTCAGTAAAGTTTGATTTTTCTTTTAGTAGAATAGGCATTTAGAGACCTTTTAATTATAGCTTTTAATGACCTGATTTAATGTAAAGGAGCAAGCACATAGTCTGGGTGTGGACTTGTCTCAGGCATCCGAGTTACGGCACTCCAGGGAAAGGTGTTAAGACACCCATTTTAGTGCTGGCCCTGGGGCTCCCATGGAAACCTCCCCTGCACGAGCGCTGGGCCCCTGGGGTGTCCTGGCACTAAGACAGCGGAAAATCCGCACAACAGGCCAGAAATGCAAATACTGTGCTGGGTCGAGAAATGGTTTTAGCAGAGGAGCTCCCCTATGCTGTAAATCCTGCAGATGCAAACAACCACGTTGCGCCGGAGAAAGCTTCCTCCAGTTCACCGTCGCTCACGCCAGCTGGGATCACCTTTGCCATCTTTCCCCGTTTCTAAGGCAGTGTTGGGCAGCCGATGCCAGGACAGGGGTGGAAAGAGTCACACGCTGAGGGGGGGAGGAATTGTCCTGTGCCCCTGGAAAGCCACTGATGTGCCACTTACCTGCAGCAGGTTGCCAAAGCTGTTTGGAGTGTGAAATTGCAGCCTTGAGACCAAAGTTCTCAGTAGCTGCAACACTTCTTGCAAAAAGCATCTCCCTTCTCCTGGTCCTGTGTGGTGTTTGGGAGGGAAATGGTGGAAATCAGGACGTCTGGTTCGGGGAAAGGTGGCCGGCAGTGCTGGAAGGCTGCCGCTGCAGCCGGGGCCGCTGGTGCCCGTTTTTCCTGAGCTGTGGACACAGCCACTGAAACAGAGCCACCGCGTGTGGCAAAGAAGCTTCCTCCGAGATGGAGACGGTCATCCTCTGACCGGGCAGAGGAAGCACATCTGGGCAACAAACAGGTCCAGATGGCCATCATTTATGGGTTTGGAAATGGGGCTGTTCAAGGACTTGAACAGAACTTGCAAGTTCAGAAATGTGGCGCTCTCTGCTGTAAAAACTCAAGATTTTCTTTGACTTCAGCAGACGGGCTTTCACCACCACAAGCTTTCCTCCCCAGATTCCATGCATCATGAGCACAGACAAGGCACATGCGTGTCCTACCATGTAGGACCGGGCCACCGCCAATTTTAGCCACCTATCCTAGAAAGACCTAGAAAAATCCTATCCCAGTGAATGAGGTGGTGTCAACTCACCTACTCCCAACAGCAGGTACCCTGAGTGCCACCAAACATCGCTTTGTGCCCCCAGGCCGAGAGCTGAATGATGTGCCAGTGTTAATTGTAAATGAAAACCCCCTCTCTATGAAAACTTTCCAGGCATGAAAGGGGAGGGGGAGATGCAAAAAATCTGCTTGAACTTCCCTCTCTTTCAGTAATTCTACAAAACACTTTAATGCTGGATATTTAAAGAAACAAACATTTCTTTATCACCGTCTAGCCCCTTTTTTTCTCCTCCTGCTCTTCATAATGAGGACCAGAGTGATGGACCACGCTAGATACAGCCATTTCCTTGCTGATGCTAGAGAAATGAGAAAATGGTAGAAAAAAGAGCAATCTTGTCTGGGCAAACCAGACCCTGCACTCCACAGGAGAAAGTAAATGAGTGGAAAGGGCAGAGAGCAGAGAGTGCTGACCATGGGGTCACACTGTCTTGGAGCGAGCTGGGAGGAGAAGGACACGGGTCCAGCAGAAATCCGAGGGAGAACGTAAGGAGGCAGAAGGGGTTAATCCCTGCTGCAGTTAGCCTGGATGCCAGGATGAGCTAAACACTTTTGGGCTTTCACCTAGCACCTGGGCAGAGATGATGTGGACACTCTGCAAGAGGATTTCGGATGGTTTGTGGGAGCCCGGTGCCCACGGGCTGTGAGGTCTCAGGGGGTGCATGCCCCCAGCACCGGGCCCTGTGCTGCACGGGCGCCGAGAGCCGCCTGACCTCATGCTCTGCGCCCGTCAAACCGAGGAGCGAGAGAGAGAAAAGGAGTCCGAGCAACATGAGCGAACACAAATGTGTTTCCACTTAGCTGGTCCTCGGAGGCCAAATGATGTAACTCCTGCGAAGCTCTGCAGTATGTTGGCAGGAGGAGCCTAGTGACAGCTCCAACTGTAAGTTCCTGAGCTAATGAGCAGAAAAGTTGAATACAACAAAAAAAATAGGCTTTTTCTCTGGCTTAACGTAGCGATCCTCCCCGGGACTGTTTTCTGAGCAGAGAAACAGCACATTGAAGGAAAATATCCAGCCCCAAAGACCCTGGCTCCTCTCCTCCGAATCTAATGGGGCTAAGCCAAGGGGTGAGCACCCGTCGGGACGAGCGTTTCAAACCAGCGGGGCTGGGGGTTTGCTCTGCCTGCCGAGATGCCGGAGCAGATCCCAGCTCCAGAAGCAGCTCTCCACCCTCCTGTTCTGCAGCCTTTATGGAGTTAACCACAATTATTATTATTAAGGGTGGGTTTTTCTGTCTATGTGTGTGTTACCAGCAAAGAATGTTTTACTACAGCTCTCCACACAGCCACCAGCCTCCAAATGGACCATGTTACAGTAGAGCTAAATATTGTGTCAGGGACCATGTGTTTCTTGTAAGATGGGCTGGAGCCACGACTGTGTAGGAAATTGTTTATCTCTCTCCCCCCTCTCCCTCTTTCTGCCTTTATCCTCCCACGGGCTGTGTGGACGGCCGGGGTGCTGGCGATGGGAACTTTCCCAGGGATGCTGGCTGAGGGATTTTTGCAGCCCACGCCTGCAGCGAGGAGCGAGGGGCAGTGTCTGCCGGGTGGCATGGCAGTCCCGCCGTCCCGAGGGGCACGGGGCGGCTCTTTCGCCTGGATCGGGTACCACGAGGCTCTGCCCCAGCTCAGGGCAGGGGCCAGCACCGCTGCTGCAGGCTGGCTCGGCACCGCAGACGCCTGGGGAACCCTCTGCTCGAGGGTTTGGATGGAGCAAACAAAAGCACGATGCTGCTGTACACGTGTGCGTGCTTCAGAGCGCAATCCGGCCAGAGAGGTATTGCCAGCCCCGGGGTCAAGGTGGAGATGAACAGCCTTCTTTGATTTGCTGGAAATCCTGATGTCTGAAGGGTGGGTTATAGAGCCAGATAATTAAAGGAGAAGTACAGCAAACCCTCTGAAAAATGTTTTATTTCTGCGGCAGCCGACGCAGAGCTGAGCAGCCCCTCTGGGTGCTGGCCTGAGCCGAGCAGGGTCTGTCGCCCATGCTGTTGGTGGGGCACTGATGCTGCTTAGGGCGAGGTAAAGGCTTGGCTTCGTGCTCTGATGCTGCACATCCACCCATGGCTGGGTGCTCAGCAGAGGCACCACAAGCAGGGCAAACCACCCTGTCCTCACAGAGCAGGAGTCGGCAGGTCTGGGCCTTGTTGCCCCACTGCACTGCTCTGCAAGAGGGATGTCAGGGAAACCTGAGCCCTCGTGCCTTCCTCTCCTTCTCTGTCCATCTCGACGCCATCACCAAATGTAAAAAGTCACTTTTCCTTTTTACTGTCTCTGCTCTTTCTCAGCCACTGATCTGCAAAATAACATAATTGTATATAAACATCTGATTTCTTTTACTTTGCCTCAGTAATAGCTTGTAGCAGCCCTTTCCAACATCTATTAATACTGTGCTAAATATTAGATCCAGACTTCCCATCCCTAAATGTGACTATCTTCAGGATAAAGTGGGGAAAGGCTGAACACAGAACAAACATTTGCCCTCTGGTCAATTTTAAATACAGTATAAACTGCATCTCTATATAGACTTAGTAAGGGCTCTTGCTTCTAAACACCGTGGACTTTTCTCGGTGTGAGATATCATAGATGAGGCCCGCCTGGATCAGACTAATGATCTCTAAACATCAGTATCTTGCGTTTCAGCAGAGGCCAGCTGAGGCTGGCAGTACTCCTCCCACTGTCTTTTATGTAGACCAGAGCTATAGGAGATCAAGATCTCTACTTTATAGGGGAAAAAGATGAGCACAAAGAGATGAACTGACTCATCCAAAATCACCCAGCAGCCAGGTGGAAGGTAGAAACCGCTGGAGCTGGATGGTGGTTGCTCTTCCAGGTCTTGCAGGGCCTGGGGTGGGTTTCTGATAGAAACGATGCTGAGATGCCATTTTACTGCTTTACCTTTGCTCCTTGGAATGCACAGGGAGATTTCCAGAGGTGCAATTTCTTCCTCAGTCATAAAGATTTCCATTTGTCTTACTCTTTGGAACACGAGGGTTTTTACTCATGTAGAAATGAAGATCTTCCATACCGATTTTTTTTTCTGAATTCTTTCAACTTTAGACAGATTTTGGGGGTTTTCATTGAACTTGGCTTGCCCTGTCTCTTTACCTACTCACCTGCAGAGGCAAAAGCAAAAAGCATCAAAAATATAGCTAAAAATGAAAGCCACATCTAATTCCTATTCCTTCCCACCCTAAGATCGAACAACTTTTGAGCAATTCAACAAGCCCCAGCTAGCGCTTTGGCAGAGCTGCAAGGACTGGGGCTGCGCTGGCGTGCAGAGCGCCGGTCAAGAACTGCACCATGCTTGACCAAAGTCAGAGCTGGAGAAAGGGGCAGCACTTTCAATTGGGAAATTATATTTCTGTGCCCAAAAAAGAAAAATCTACACAGGTTATAATAACAAAAAGACACGATTACCCTGATTGTATTTCCAGGAATGAGAAAAACCGCCAGGGTTAATCTTCCAGCTGGTTATAATCCCTGGGAAGTGCCCCCTGCCCTTCCTTGGTAGGACACCATCAGGATACAGTTCCAAATTTTAAAAAGATCATGTTTTTGCAAAAACAAACCGTAAACCTGTGTCCTCAGATCTATTTTTCTTCCATTGCTCCATGGCATGCACACACCACTGTTAGGGGCTGTCTGTGCTAGGGCTGCTGTGAGACGGTAGTGACTGCTTTGTACATCACATTGCTCCTGCCGAATGATCCAGCAGAAGATAGCTAATGAGAAAAGGACACTGAAGAATCTGGCTTGGAGAGAAAAACTGTGTCTGAAGATCTGCTGGGGCTTTCTGGTAGGTTTTCAGGCTTACTAGGGCTGCTAAACGAGACCAGATTCTTCCTCCTCTTCACCAGAAATAGCAATTTAGGGATTTCCCTGGTTCTGCTTTGCTTCTTGCTTCTGGTCACTTGACTAAATTGGGCTGGGTGAAAGAAAGTGGCTCTACTTTTTTCTGCTCCTGATGGCTGGGATCATTAAAAAGGCTGAATTGCACCATGGACTGGGCCAGTCCTTCAGATGATAACCTGCTTTACCACCAGTGCCCCAAATTTATTGGGCTGCAGCTAGGAATCTTTCTCTTTGATTCATCTCTGCTATTAAACAGCTTCAGATAAAGCTGCAAATCTCATTTCTAGGAAAGGAAGCCGAATAACCTAAATCTTGGAGCTGAACAGCAGTGGGGAGCCGATATTCAAACTGTGTCTCCTCACCAGCTTCAAAAGCCAAGCAGCTCATTTTAACTCACTACACGGCACTTCAGCAATGATTAAAGTACCTTAAACGTGCACCTTCTTCATCATAGACCCATCTGCTGACAGGGTGCCAAGTACAACAAACCCAATCAAAAGCATCATCCCTATCATGGATCTAACTGTCATTGTCTTGTTTCCTGAACAAAAAGAGCTGTAACAAAAATAGAGCCTGGAGAAACATGCACATCCTCATACAGAAATAACCCCCTAAAAGCAAACTGAAAACCCATAGAGTCTACAAGCTACAGACACAAAGTGCTGAGAAGGAGGTAACTGGCTGGCGAACGCTGGAAATAATACCCTAAAATCCTACTGAGCCCATTCATCACCCCGGCTTCAGTGATCATCTCAGAAATAAATTCCCTTATCATCCCATTGGAATTTGACATTAATGACCTGTCTGTTATTTCAGAGGGAGATGGACTGTAACCGGCGGGTAATTGGTAGGAAAAATTGCTGGTTATAGCAAAGATCTGATAGCATCGGAATAGTTACACCACGAGAGAGGGAGATTAGGGAGCTCTGTTTACCACAAGGGGCTTATTCATCCTGAATAAATGCGTTTGCTGCCCAGAGCCTTCCTCTTATACCCTCATTCGCCTTCAGCGGCATCTTAACATCACCACTAACCCATTTTTTTCCCAGTGACTCTGGTATAAAGAACAGCAAAGACACCGCACAGCAGAAGCTGTAGTCAGTGCACAGACGATTATAAAAATGATTAGAAACTTCTCTCCAAACTCCTGCTAGTTTATGCATTAATTTCTGAGTTGCCTCGGGAAAGACAACTATAATTTCTTAATCATTGACATTACTCATAATGCTTCTGCAAACACCTCTGGTCTGCAAAATTTTTTGCAAGCACCCTCCCAAACTGCAGCTGGTTTAGGCTTTGTTTCCGTTTCTCTGCTGGAGTGACACAATACTTTTATTAACATTTTTCTTTGCACCTGCAAGACAATTTCCAGTGTGCTGTGCCTAAAATAAAGAGCCCGAGTTGGCAGGGGAGCCTGCAGCCTCAACCAAAACTAGGACAACTGACTTCTCTAGAGTGCATTGGGGGAGAGCTAGAAGCAAGTCCAGAGGCAAAATCCTGGCTCTGCTGCAACGAATGATAGCTTTGCCCTAACTTCATCAGTCCATGCCTTTCTCAAAGGTTTCCTGCTCCTACCTTCCGCTTCCCAGCTAATGGGACCAGCAACAGAGCCAGAACATCATTTTTTTGTTGAACACACCTGCGTTTTAAATTAACTCCCTGGAGTATTCACAAAAACAAAGCTGCAAGGCACGGCCACAGGAGGACTGAATTTGCTGCAGAAATACCGGTGCGTATTCATAACAAAACCTCCGTTCTATTTGCCCAGCTCTGACTGTAACTTCCCGTCATGTCCTGCACCTTTCTGGGAAGAAAGAACCGGTGATGGTGGTGGGAAAATTGCTTTACGGAGCCAACAAAGGGGGTTTCACAAGCACTTTCTCTGGAGCCAGGGCTGCCTTTAACCCTGTGTAGTCCCCACCCCTCTAGACCACTCTGTGGGCTCCCCACCACTGTAAGCAGTGAGGAAAAGAAATGCTCCTTTTCCATGCCAATTCTGCCTGGAGGGCCCGCAGGCGGTGGGGATGGCCCCCGTGCCTGTCTCAGAAGGACACTGGCTTTCTCTGCAAGGAGCCTGACAAAATTCACCTTCCAGGCTCTATCCCTGAGCTCAGATGTGCCAGCCTGAGTGTGAGTGCAGAAGGGTCAGCCCTGTGTCGTCTTTGCATGGCAGGGAAACAGTTTGCTGCCTGTCCTCAGCATCACCACAGGATGTCGTGATTTGGGGGTGCGGTACGTGGCAGCAACATCCTTCCAAACCAGCAAGACTGGCCAGAAAGACTAGCTGGAGCTTCTCAACCACTCTTTAAATTGATGTTTCGAAGCCAATCTCGAAGCAGAGATGGAGTGTCAGACCCCTGAAGGAGGAGCAGAGCTTGGAGAGGTGGATGGAAATTTTGAGCTTTCAATTGGTAGCATCTGAGACAGGAGGCTGCAACAGCCCTGGGGCCGCAGCACGCTGCCCCGGCACTGAACCATCTCCTCTGATGGCTTTAACAGCGGCTGGGAGTTGATTCCCATATCTCTGGTGCTGGTGAGAGGGGAAGGCGCAGGTAACGAGCTATGGCCATGCCTCTCCTGGAGACGACCGAACCAGAAACCCAGAGGCTGGATTTCTTCCCTACAGCTGCATAAAAAGCTGTTAACTGCCGTGGCAGGAATCAAGCCTGCGAATCCCAGCTCACTGCACTCCTTTTCATGGGAGGCTCTTCATGCAAAAAAGCATCAGCAGAATGAATTAAATACCGTTGTAGTGGCCACATTCCCAAGTGCTCCTTGTGTTCTTCCACTTGACTCACCAATAAGGAAGCCAAGATGTTTTGTAGAGGCTGTTTTGAAAACACACTGATTGATTTAACTCATAGCCAGAGCCCTTTCAGCCCACTTGCTGGACACTGCCCCAGGAACGTGTTTAATCCCTGGTTGCCCTGGGTTGATGGGGATGGTGTCCCCCAGCCCATTCCCTCTTGGCTGTGGCAGCGTGCCTGGGGAATGGGTGTTCGCTGCTGGTCTTCGAGGCCATGCATAAGACTGAAAACTTTGGTGACAGCCTGAAATAAGCTTCAATTTCTTCTTGCCTTGTTGAAAGGCATGTTGTTTACTGCAGACAAATTGGAGATGAACACTCTGCAAGAGTCCTGTGAGTTCATAAAATCAAACCCTAAATAATTGCAATACAATATTCCAGAAAGAAAGGTTTTCTTATCTTGATTTTTCTCCCTCTCTCTCCCCCTGATTCCCCCCTACTCTCATCCTGGACTAATCACTACCAGATTAGGAACCTTCAAACAGATTTGTTTGGAGACTTGGCATGAGCTCATCATAGCTGGAAGCCTTCTTGCTTTTCCTACGAAAAACAGAGCCCATTTGGAGGGGAAGGAGAGCTCCAGCGCTAAAGTCAGTCCTAAATAGCATACGTTGCAAACGAGATGGGAAGTAGAACGCTGCCTAAAACATCTCTGGCCCCTTCCCTGCACATCTACAGCAGACCCACTGTCAGCTTGTGGTGGCTGAGCTGCAAATGCTGCAAGGATGAATCCAGCAACCTCCTGCAGTTTGTTCTTTACATGTTTGCGAGGCGGCTTCCAAAATAAGTTTGAAGGCTGTCAATCTTGTCTCAAACAGCCATGGGCTGTGATGTGTCAGTCTGCTGGAAAGCCTGGGGGTTCATCTGCACCAGATGACTGCTGTAGCAGCGCTCCTCCATCGCCCTGCCTGGCTTCTTGCCTGCTATGATGCACCCGTGATGGAAAATGGTGGGTCGTGGGGTGGGCTCCTTGGGATTTATAATTGAAATAGGTTGAGGGGCTCATGAAAGCTGGTGAGAGAGATACCCTAAGGGTTGCTGTGGTCTGGATCAGCTGGGCAACCCCCAACCCCCCCAATCTCTTTGATGCCTGGAGCCAAAATGCGTCTGGGGCTATGCTTTGGGATGGGGGTCATGTTCGTGGCCATGCTTTGGGGAGCAAAACCCTGCCAAGAGGCAGGACACCATGGTGCAGAGCGAGGGAGCTACTTTCTGAGGGTGGGAAGGGCCTTTCTGCTCAGCCTGGAGGGGACAGTGGTGGAAACTGAGGATTTAATATCTTCCTCGGGTGGAAATCTCAGCCGGTGGCAAAAACAATAGAAAGCCCCCCCAAAACACAAAGGCCCCATCCTGAGGGGCTGTTGCCCTAACTAGCAGCAGGGATGACGCCTGCACGGGAAATATGTTGGCCATATGAGTTTGTGAGTCATCCTGGTTGTGAGCAACACCCTAGTCAAGAGTTGGCTAACATGTTCATCAGGACATATACTTATATATGTTCTTCTTCTGAATTTTTCTCTTTACCGTTCTGTCCCAGAAAACATCCAAGCTGCTAACACTCTGAGGAGGATGACACAGCAAAAATAAATGTTTTAGCAAGAAACAGAGAAATGAGATTTGCATATGTTTTTCTGGGAAAAATATCAAGTTTTCCCTGTTAGAAAACGAACATGTTGGAAACCAGCTTGCAAAAGTCGAAGCCTAACTCAAACACTGATTTGTCACGGGACTGTCACCTGCACTCATTGTTCATGAGGGCTCCCTGGCCCTCTGTCCGAAAGGAAAGAATGCTGATGATATTTTATCGATGGATTTGTGGAAGAGCAAATCCTGATCAGGAGAGTGACCAGAGAAGCTTTTCTTGGATTCAGCTGCGAATGAGCAAAGTTTGTGGAATACAGAGATATCCTCTGCTTGCTGCAGAGCTGTTCCCAAGGAGATTCGGAGCATGGTGATAAATGAATTTCAGAAAGCCTGGGGGTTCAGCTTTGCTAAGGCAAAAAATGCTGGTGTCTATCCGAACAGTGCAAACCTGATTTTCTGCTTACATACCTGATTATAAATCAGCAGTAAATATGCTCATGTTGACATGCCAAGTTTTCCCTTGGATGTCATTCTATAGGCTCATGCTCCTTTGACCACAGGTGATTAGATTTGATGAAGAAACCACTGAGCGAGCTGCTTTGGCGGGTGTCAGCGGGAGATCCTGTTCGATTAGCGCAGCGCTGCCGTTTGCCCTTAGATGCTCTGACTGCTCTGCTGAGGCAGAAGAGAAATGCCAGCAGAGACTGTGACCCAGTGGAGACCCAGCCGGTGGGAATTCTCTGTCTGCAAAGCTCCTCGAGTCTGTAAAAACTGGGTTGGAAATCTCTTAAGAGGTTTTTGATTAATGTAAATTTCATTTTTTGCAGCAAAGTAAAGCTTTGGTTTATATTCATGTCCCCTTGAGGCTTATTCAGTCTGAGGTTTCCTTGCTAAGAAGTGTGCACAGCTCCTCTTTTTGCTTCCATTTAAGCAGGAGAGAAAGCAGCCCAGTGCCTGTATTTCCGAGGAAGCCGAGGCCTGGGCCTGCAAACCAGAGCCACCAAAACACACCCAAGCCCTGAGAAGAACAAGGCAAGCTCTCCAGGCAGGCTTCTGCTAACTGAGGGAAAGGAGTCACTTGGAAACTAGGGCAAAAGTTGAAACAGGATTTAATTTTATCTGAATTGATTCATCTGTCCTTAATTAGTAATAGCTTCCCAGTGCATGACGTAAGAATATGCAGAGGGTTTTTTTAATGAATAACTCAGCTAAAATAAAATATAGCCATTCTCATATAGTTCATTTTATACGCCAATAGAGATTTGTGTAGTCAAAGATGAAAAATAGATGAGATCCCACAGTGACACATGTTGAAGACTAAAATCTTTTACAATACGAATGCTGTCTTCTTACCAATTTATTGTGGAAAAACCAGTAACTTTTGCATATCCCCTGATTTAATATCTGTATTTACTTTTACTGAGAGAGGACCCTTCAGCTCCCCAAACTGCACAAAGCATGATGCTGTACAGAAGGGGAACACATAAAAACTGGTCCTGACACCGAAGTGCTGTCTATGATTGTTCTGAAAGTCCCAAATCCAGCTGGCAAAAAATGGTTGTGTTTAATGGCACTTCAAGAAAATAAATGAAGCCACTAGTTAAATTAAAAATCCATATTGTCCAATTTTTCATGGCAACAACGTGAAACTGGGCCATGGACTGATCTCACTCACCTCGTAATGCAGAGTCCTTCCCTCTTCCATATCATTCCTTCGCTCCTAGCCATACCTCCTTGTACCATCCCACATATTTAATCTCAGTCCTCTGTGCTCATGCCTTTGAAATCCTTCCAGGCTGCTATCATGTCCACTTCTCTAACTCACCTCTCTGAGCCAAGCTATACATCCAGGCTCTAATTCTTCCCCATAAACCAGTCCCTTCAGGGCCCTGATCATTTTCTGATATTTCCATGACCAGTGCAACAACTTGTGGGTTCACTTCTCCTATCACCAATAAAAGTCCAGAAACTTACACCAGAGGGAGAGGAGAATCAGGTTTCTGGGTTTATTTTATAACTGGAGCTGGGGGATGCTGTACATGGTCCTCGAGCGGTGAAGAACCAGGGCACGACATGTTGAGCAGATGGTGATTCTGGACTGCAGATGAAGACTAAATTACTGTGTTCAAATCACATCTTTGATACACTTCCAGCTTTTATCAGATGGTTCCACTCAATGTTTGGCACAGCTGATGCGTAGGGAAGGCCAGGAGAGCAATCAAACAGCGTGAGCAGCTGAAACAGCCCCGCGCAGGAGAAGGGCCCCATCCGTGGGGTGCTCTGGCTGTCACGGTCTGTTCCCACCTCCCGGGCAGTGGCACGCTGAAGTGGGGACTTCCCTTACTGCTCCCATTCTTCCAGCACCTGCACAGCTTTAATATATACCTCTACGTGTAAAAAAATCCTGGCACCCCCCAGCCTCGTTCCTTCTTGCACAGCCTCTGTTCCCTCCTACCACAATACTTTATGGTGCAAGCAGCTCGCCCAGGCGATGCGATTGCAGGCTAGAGTATCTGGGAGGATTGATAGCTTGTGAGCAATTTCTCAGAGTTAAAAGTCTCTCCTCCTCGGTTTTTGGCTTTGAATGACCCGTGCTTCTAATGCACTCTTCACTTAATTCACCCCTACCACTGCAAATGCTCTTATTTATGAGGTCGGTAATCACTTTCTATCAACACACTCTGTAAGTCTGCTCCTTCCGCAAAACATTCCTTCAAGTAAATCCTTCCCCATGAATATTCTCAGCACAAGCCGAGTCCAGGGCTTGCTCAGGGCATAGGAGAGGACTTTCAAAGGACTCCCACTGAGTTCAATTGGCTCAGACCCCAAGTGAACACACATCCACACCCACAAAGCTCTGTTATAAATGGCCTCATAGAAGCTCACAAGAGGGAAACCAGACCTTTCCCAAAGTCCTTAGGAGGGTCTGTGGTTATTTTGCCATCCTTTTACTGCACAGGGACCACAGGGTTTTACCTCTCAGGAGGAATCTCAGGCAGGACCACAAAGCACACTGCTGAAGGGCTGTGCTAATTCAAAATCCTTCCAGAACACTGAGTTTGGTGTCTTTTTTCTTCCTTAACTTAAAAGCCAGAAAAGTATCTAGAAATGTCTGTGCAGGAGAATCAATCACATACAAAGGAACCTTCTGGGTCCCATGAAAGAGCCCGTGTTTTCAGCCTTGGCAGTTTATTCTTCCTCCTTTTGGGAGGCAGCACAGATATGTTTTCCATTTGAAATATCCCAGGGGTCTTGCAGCTCATGTTGAGCCCTCAGAAGTAAACGAGCCACTTTTCCCAGCAGCAATCCCAGATACAATTAAGAAATGGGGTTTTTTTTCAGCACACCCAGACTGGCACTTGGTTCAAGCCATAGGAAAGCAAAGGCACTGAGTCCGCGCTGGAGCAGTACCAACAAATATACAACACACGAACATCTTTAGCTCCGAGTTTTCTGCTCCATGTGTCTCAGCTGTTTCACAGGCCAACTAGAGCTCTTTATCGGTGTCATTTACTCTGCTGTCAAGTGGGTTTTTTATCCTAAAGCTCCACAGTGGGGAAACAGGAACCTTCAATGAACTTGCCTCAAATTGAAACAGATATTTAACCAGAATAAACCAGTGACTGGACTGAATCAACACTGCAGGCACTTTAGAAAGAATGTTAAGTTGACACAAGATCTGTTGGGTGAGTTCAAGAAATGGGAGTCTTTATGCTAAAGTCATAAATCTTCTGGGTTAAAAAGGGGATACTGCTGAGCTCTGCACCTTGGTGCCTCGTTGGGAGAGATCAATGCCGGAGGTTTGCTGCCCCGGAGGCTGCAGAGCTGTTGGTGTGGAAGGGCAGACTTCTTTCCCATGACAGCTGCTGAGGAGTGTGGACTTGGTCTCCATTGCTCCCTTCTGCAACCACTGCAGCTCACTGAAGCCTCTGGCAGAGGATCCTGTCCACTGGCTGTGTGAAGCAGAGTGCTTCGTGGGGGCCTAAGTCTTTGCTGCTAAGCCCTGATACTCGAATGTCTTGGAGCATGGTAAAGCCCAGGGTCTCTGGGTCAACAGTATGTGTTCCTGCTAGGACAGCCCCAAATGCTGTTGGGGGACAAGGCAGCAAAGATACCCAGCGGCTGTTCTGGTGGAGCTGTCGCAGGGCAGCAAAGCTGCTACATCTCTCTCCGTGTTTGGAAACCACCATGCCCTCGTATGACCCTGACTCTGCTCTCCTTTTCCTCTGAAATGCAAGAATGGATGAAAGGGTGGATCTAGGTCATGGCTCCTGATCTTCTCCAAGCAGCCCTGTGGAGCTCAGGAGCAAGTCGGAGCACGTTTCCTCCAGGCTTGCAGATGCCTGCAGCTGTGGGAGGTGTGAATTGCCTGGGGGCTTGGCGCTGCGCGAGGTACCCAACCGATTCCCTGCACCTCTGAGAGCAGACTCGAAATGCCAATAGCCCCAGGTAACACTCGGCCCTGTGCTGAGCAGAGCAAAACCTTCCGCAGTACTGAAATCCAGTTTAATGTCATCAGGCGGTGGGCTTGTCTCCTGGAACACGGGTGGTTGTTGTCACTGCACAGCAGCAGCTGGTCACGAAAAATGTGCTGGCTGGGAATGAGCTGGTGGTTTGGGTTTTTTTTTTAAGAAAACTACACTTTTAAATACAGGCTTTCAAAAACTGGATGTCACAGGAGACCATGACGCTAATGTACCTGTGATGGATTGCCTGGGCTGGCAGGACCTGTGGCCTTTGCTTGGCCAGATCTGACGGCTGAAAGCCTTGGGGAGGTTTGGACATGACTGCAGTTCTGCCTCCATCTGCAAAAGAAGATCACAGTTCCCGGGGAGTGGGCTCATCTCAGCGAAATGCATGCCACGTCCTACATGGTACCTGCAGGGTGGACTTAAGCAGTGTTCCACGGGGTGAGAGCTCACCCAGCAAGTCAGCCTGTGCTAAAGAATTGCAGATGTTTAATACTTCTGGTCCCTGCTCCAAGGAGAGGGAGAGAGGAGGTGCAGAGAGTAATGCAGCAATATTTTTTCAATACATTCCATATGTTTCCTCCATAAGTCAAGATTAAACAGTGATGCTGGTTGGAATAGAAATCAGCTGGCCACCTGATCTGCTGCCTTTGGAAGAATAAGCCCTAGCACAGGCTCTGACCTGACTCAAAAATACACTTCCACGGGGACAAGTGGACTTGTCTTTCATGCCGTCACCACTTTCAATGGTGCTATTGCCATTGCAAGAAGGACTGGTTAGCCCTGGCCCCACCTCCCTGATAGAAAACCCCTGAATTTTGGTGCAGCATCTTGGAGGCCTCGTGTTGTCCTCGTGCTGCAGCCTGGTGTGGCATTCCCAGGAAAAACGCGATGCCCTTTGGATCCCCCAGCCCTAGGCCACCGCAGCCCAGTGTGCAAGCACAAAGGTGTCACAAGGGTCCCAACTCATGCCTCAGCACCCGCAGGTGATGCCCTCGGTTATCACCTCTCCCACGAGCGCACACAAGGTCTGCAAATTACTTTTTTAATAATTTTTTCTCCTGGGCTTCTCACTTCAGCAGCAGTATTTTGGTCTTGTCACTGTCACCACTGTTAGCTCCAGACACTGCAAAAGCCATCACTGAAGATGGCAGGTCTGCAGGGAGGAGGAAAACCAAGCAACCACGGAGGGAAGGAATTTGCTCTCTCCTGAAGGGCACACTTGGTATAATTATGCCAGCCAAATGTGCACAGAAGTCCCTGGTAATTGCTATGGTAATCATTTCACATGTGTGGGATTTTTCAGGCTACAGTATAATTACGGCTAATTGCTGTTTGATTTTGTTCCTGTTTATATACCCATTAAAGGAATTGTTGAAATGTCTTTGCTAAAAGTCTTTCTTCTTTCTTTTTTTCTTCTCTTTTTCTTAAATCATCCTGGAAAAAAAGGGATCATATTGCAACACTCGGAGTTCATGAATGGCCATTAGCTCTCCAATGATCGTACAACAAAGAGCCATGCTAAACCCGCAAGAGCCTGATGTTTTCCCACCGCTGGGAACTGACAGTCCTTGAATTTGCAGAACTAACAAGAATTTGCAAAGATCTTGGCTGTTTGTTAATGAAACCCTTCTGGGCAAGAGGCTGAGTCTGAATTCACGTGGGGAGATGGGAGGATCTGAGCTGCTTGTTGCAAGCAGGGGAAAAGGTGCTCTCAATCAGCTGTTTTGGTGATAGAAATAGGTTACATTTCTGCTGCTTGCCCCCCAGGTGAACGGTGTATAAAAGAGTAGTTCTGATGGGCTTTACTTTCAGAACGGGATGATGTTTTGGAGTGTCTCCTTTTTTTTCTTCCCCTATCCATGACTGATTTTACATTTTGCCCATCTGCCAGAGCAGAGAGAGAACTGAAGCGCAGGTCCAGAGATTCACTGGGATCATCTCTTGGCATGGCTGGTACTTGCATCATCACTGATCACAGTGGTCCCAGGGCACAACTTGAAGAGAATGAAACATCAAGTGTGCTCAAAATCTGGAGAGTTATCATGTTCTAATGGCCCGCACTGAGGCCAGATAATTCCCTTATCAATTAATCAAAATATAAATATATATGTCTTTCAGTCATCCTTCAGGATGGCTTTCACGGGTTTAATTTTTCTATGGGAAAGTTGGCTTAATGTTAAGGTGCTGAACAGGTTTTGGGAAAAGGAACGGAAAGAGTCAGTTTTCCTCTCCTGGGAGAATACCCCATCCCCGTCCCCATTTGGAATGAAAAACTGGAGCTGGGAACGATGCTAAAAGGTGAAAGTATTCTTGACTATGTCCACTGAGATGTTTTAGGTTCATTCAACATTTGTCAAATAAAAATCACGCAATACACATGGACAACTCACCCCCTTTCTTAATGAGCTCTACTATTTCAGCAGTCATTTTTCCAGGAGCTTCTCCCTTCTTGCGTGCTTCTCCGGGGACCAGAGCCCTTGGTAGAAGCTCATGGAGATAAGCTGGATGATGGTTTGTAGAAAAGTTGCTGCAAGAGGGGCTGGAGAACGACTTCTACAACTACTTGAAGCATATCCTGGAAGAGATTCCCAGGGAGCATTTTACCAGGCACTCCTACCTCACCGAAATGCAATGTTCGTCTGGAGGAAGGAGAGGCTACGGCTCATGAAGGCTGTAATATTCTCATTCCTGAGCATTGTATCCTTCAGAGGGGACCGAGACCACATGAAAATGGTCCTGACTGTGGTGAGCCACGAGCAATCGCTCCATTCCCTCGTCAGCCGCATGCAAAGTTCAGAGCGGAGAGTGATCATGAAAATGTAGGATTACGTTGCTAAGGGACTGGATGGAAAGAGCGGGCTGGTGCCATCACAACCCTTGGCCTTGGAAAACAGGGAGCTTGTTTGCTCTATTTTTTTTTTCTTTTTTTCTTTTTTTTGCCCTTTCTATTTGGCTTCTGCCTTTGTGCTGAGAAGCCAAATTAGCTCATGGTCTGAGGCTCCAGAACTGAACATAAGCAGAAGCAAGCTGACATTGGCTTGAAATGGAAGCAGAAATAGAGCTGTTTACCATCCCGCTTCACTTTGACACTTTGAGGAAGCAGGAAACCGTTTCAGGGCATGGGCACTCACGCAACAGCCACCAAAAGCACACCCGTAAGCTCTACTGTTTCCCGTGTGACAGATGCTCTGTGGCTGCTGTTGATATCCACTCCAAAATGCTGTGGGTGAGGACATCACCTGCTTCAGTTCGGATTTCCCACTGCATCCAGTGGATGTTAACGAGCTGATTTCCCTGGGGCTACATAGATTTTCACGACCAGAAGATGGGCGCCCAAATCTCAACTAGGAATCTCACACTGATGCACAATTCGTTCAGTGAATACAAAATAGAGACTGAGAAACAGCTGACTGCTTATCCCTAATTAAGATCCCTTTGAGCTGGTGACTGCATCTGAAAGCTGCTGCCCTTTTCGGCAACGAAGCCTGCATGGATATGTGGTGTATTTTTAACCAGGCTCTTCTGAGGAGGATAATGATATGGTGGTGCCTCCTCCCTGCAATTTTGTGAAATCTCTGTGTTTGGAAGATGATTTCATCCATGGTGCTTACATGCTAAATAGCGGGCGGAAGAAGAATGAGCTCTTGATTAAAATGCGTCTAGACAACCTTCTGTATTTTTAGGTCCTAATTTAGAGGACCTAGGTATGGAAGGATTTCATTGCCAAAATCTGATCTGTTGTTTCTGTTGGTGGTAGGACAGTTCTCATGGTCAGCAGTCTTGAGACATTTGGTGTTTTCCTGGTGGCCCCAGTTCATAGAGAAGGATAGCTGCTTCCTTTTCTGCAAAAAAAGGAAATTCTCATCCTTAATAATCCCAGAGCAAATGAGAGCCGTAATGGTTGAAGTTTGGGGTGAGGAGTGAAGTGGAACAAGATTGTTGTTAAATGGGATATTTTGAGCCATCTCATGACTTCTGAAGGCTTGGGGTTGCTATGCCTATGCAGGAGACCCTTCTAGCTTTCAGACCACTTGTGTAGCTTAAAATTGCCAGTCCTGAGTCCAGGACTGCCAACAGCCTGCAGAGGTTCTTTACCCAGCATCCACCAAACCCTCTGAAGGGAAATGCTGTCATGCATGAATGACTGTCCCAGGGGATTCGATGTGGCAACTGAGTCTTTCCATTCGAAGACCAGCTTGTTCCAATTCAAGCCATGTTGGCAGCATCCTAAGGTTACAGCAAGTTTTCTTCTGGGCTGGGAGTTGCTGTGGCAGGACATGTTTTCTAATGATGCAGACAGACGCAACCTAAGAGTAATTTACTCTGCCTGTAGAAAAGCATCAGGATCCCAATCAGTCTTGCTCCAGGTAGCTGTGACAGCACAAAACCCACCCTGATCAGTGGAGGCATCGGGTTCATGTATACACCACTACAATTATCCCTGGCACTCAGCTTGATTTGGAAATCAAGTTACCTGATAGCCCTATTATTTAAACTTGTTGAGCGACCAAAATTCAAGTCTGCAGTTTCCGTCCACTGACAATCATCAGCTTGAGTGTTTTTAGCATTTGCACCACTCAGCCGCGTGTTTGGTTACAACAGCTCGAGGCAGCAGAAACTCCCTGTGAGGCGCAACTTGACTGAAGAACACAATTATTGGCCTCTCGAATGCAGACACCGTCAACAGACAGAGTTAATTTTGCTGGGATAGAGAAGCCTAAACTCTTTGGACTCTACTAGGAACAAAAAGTGACATTTGGGTGTATTTTGCAGAGATCTAGAGAAAACAGGCTTTGGAGTGTTTGGGTACAAAATTACTTCTGCCAAAATCTATTTGTCCTGCAGAAGAACCTGATTCTGCGAGGCAAGGAGCTAGTGGGAACAGGACAGCTTGCTCAGCACTGCAGAAAGCAGATTTGCAGATGACCACTCTCTGATCTGGTGAACCCAACAAAGGAAAAGGAAGGGAGACACTAGGTGAGGCGTAACTAAGTCTAAATTAATTCCTAAAAGGGATAGAAGCAGACAATTAGAGGATAGTTTTGGTCTTGGCAGAAGAGCCAATTTGCCATTGTTCCCATGACCAGTAGCATTAAAATATGACAAGATAAGAAAAATGAGAACTTCTGTCCTTTTAAAATCCTCTGTTCTGTTGGGTTTAATGGCTCTTTCTTTTCAAGAAATGCTTCGTCCTATGAATGTTTAACCAACATCAAGAAGAGGATGGCATTGCATGTCTGGAATAACGGTTCATGATAGCTCTGTCGAGGTGGTGGGACTTGAAAAAGTTAATGAGAAACACAAGCTTGCAAAAAGTGGGTGGGAAAAACGGTTGGAGATACAGAAAAGTGGTTTGCATCCAGATCGCGGGAACATTTAATGACTCAGTGTGTGCTGATTTTTGAGCTAGGGATGTTGTCAACTCCTTAATGATTTCTCCATCCATGGGCCCGTTAAGATTGGTTTAATGTACTTAAGATGTGAGTCACTATTGCAGCCCTTACAAGGCAGAGAAACCCAGGGGAAAAGATGAAGTGGGTCCTTACTATGCCTGTGGATGACTAAGCCCAGGAACTCTCTAACTGTCATCTCAAGGGTATCGTTCAAAACCAGTACAGGAACCCTCCCAGTGCCACACAACGATGGTGGCTGGGCAGCCTGTGCCACAAGACAAGGTTTATTTTTGTATTTGGGTCTCGCTTTCAAGGGGCATGATCCCTGCTCCCATCGCCTGTCAGTATTCTGGTCTTCTTCCAGCCTGGGACCATTCTGGTTCCCTGGATGAGAGCTCATTTCAAAGGCAGACAAGGCTTCCCACAGCTATTGTCCTGTGGCTGTCTGCATATTTCAGCCCTTCCCTATCCCTGCTCTCAGCAAGCATCTGATCAGAAGCTCTGAACTTCATCTGAAAGCACACAAATTAAACTTTGAACTGTATAAAAAGATCCCTCCCCCCCCTCCAACCTTTACTGAAATACTCTCTAAAAGCAAATCCTGGTATATTCTAAACTCAAAACCATCTGGGTTTCCAAGCCTCAGGAAATTACAACTCCCATTCTGGAAATAAAATGCATGTTTATCCATATAGCATATTAATTAAAATTCATCGTATGGAAAGAGACCGGTAAAATGCTTTCCTGATGGCTGGCAGATTAGCATAGTAATTTATAATATCATCCATTGCAATTATTATTATTATTATTATTATTATTATTATTATATTTTCCTTTATGTCAGCTATGTGTAGAAAGGTAACGTAGTCTTTACTGATCAACAGAGAAAAGTACCCTGTCTCACAATGATCCGATTAGTATTTTTATGTCCTGTCTCGCACTGGGGAATCCCAAAGCCTTGTAGACTTGCTGACTTATTGATTGTAGCGTGTGATTTCAGCAAGGAAGAGATTTTAAATGGAATGATGACACTAGCAGTTTGTGAAAGCAAGCTATGACAGACTGCAGAAGACTGCAGATGTGTCCTCCAGTCTGCTGCTGGAAGGGCTGTAGTTAAATCCCCGCACTTCAGTCTCAAGGACACCTTCCCATCTGCCTCTATTAAGCAGTGGATGGGGAAAGCCCTCAGAGATGGGGTCTACTCAGTGCCACCATTCCTGCTCCTGAGCCGTGTTCCTGCAGCTGTAGGACCGTGAGAGAGACGGTAGGAAACGCCACATCAGAAACATTCCAGCTACCGGGGAAAACGATTTGGGGACTGGGAAAACTGCAGACTTCAGTTGTTCTTCATGGGTTTTGCATTTTTTCCTAGTGAGGTACAGTGCACGGAAAACCATCGTATGCTATGTGGTCAGCATTTCTACCATAAACAGAGCAGTTGCACATTGTTAAATTATTAGTAGCCTAGCTACCACTGGGAAGGTTGTCTTAGCCTCCTCCAATAGGACTAAAACAAAAAAACGCTTGACTAGTCGTGTGTTAGCATGAATGCATGGCACTCGCAGAACGTGCACGGTCTCACATCTGCCCTCCCAGACACCGATCCTTCCTCCCTAAGCCAGAGGAAAGAAGTCTGAACAGGCGTGCCTCATCAGAGGAAATTATTTGCAAAGAGGTGGGTTGAACTTACGGGTTCTGAGCAAGGTCCAAATTGTCTCAGACTTCAATGTCTTCATTACCCAGTTGTGTCAGCCCATCCTAAGTTGAAGAAGCCACTGCCAAAGGAAATCTGGATACAAATTTTGAATTCAAAACTTTGAAGTTGGCAATATTTATATCAAGAAATATGACAAAGTTAGGGAAGATTTTCATGGCCAATTTTTTCTGTCTGGATACAGCTCGTGCCATTCAGGTATGCCAACATCAATAATTTTGTGAAATATTTTTATGGCTTTTTGCTGGGCCTATGCCACAGGAAAAAGGCATTACTTTATCAGGAATGGTCTGTAGAAAGAGCACGTAGCAAATCTGACTTCTCATCCTCATCCAAGGGCCATCCATCAAAACAAAGTTTGGACTGGAAGCAGCTGTGAGTCTCAGCCTGAACCTGGAGGGACCATCCCGCTGCTCGGGAAGGAAGATTTCAGCTGCCAAAGTCCTGCTGAAGGGAGACTGCCAAGAAACGTGGCAGTCTGCAGCGGTAATCTCCCTGCCGTGAAGGTCTGCCACAGCGGCAGCTGGTAGCAGTGTGTTCGGTCACCAGTGATTGCCACTGGATGGGAACGTGTCCTGCATCCCAGCACCAGTTCACTGGCCCCCTCCTCGGCCTGTGAAGGATCTCAGGGCTTCGACTCCCTCAACAGCCCCGGGAGGCTTCATTATTTGCAATTAACAGCTACGTTATTGTCAGCCAAGTAACTGTATATTCCACACGCGAAATACGGGAGAAGATGTTGTGACAGCTACCTCTCTCACAAAGCAGGGGATGTTGAACGAGACAAAACATCCCATTCCCTCTCCTCCACTGTTAAAATAAATGTCATATACTCTGATCAGCCTCAGTGTACATGCACGCAGCCAGCAGGAGAAAATCAAACATCAAAAGGAAAATAAAACCCTAACAGGATATTGACATCAATAGGAGTTCTGTGAGTAGAGATGAAATGTAAAATTGAGTTGCGATCCGGCTGACAGCAGTTAAAGACGCCGTTAACCCTTGAGCAGAGCTGCTGCTGACATGAAAGGGAGGAGAGCTGTTAAGGCTCAGGGCTACTTGTTCTCTACACGGGCATCTGGGCTGTGCTTTTCTCAGGAATCTGGAGGGAATTCGGCACCCAAATTCCTTGTAAAGTTAGACATGTAATGCCATAGGCTCCTTGGAAATTGCCACTTCTCTTTACTCACTGCTACAGATCCAACATGTCAATGGGGAGAAAACCAGTTTCCTTCATTTTTCTGTGGCCACAATTTTTCCATCTCTTTTTTTCCTGATGGAAGGCACTCTTTGTTCCAGTGATGAGGCAAAAAAAATGTGACAAAGGAGAGCAAAGATGCAGGACAAAATTTTCTGCCAGGATTTTCTGTTTGGGGTGAGAAGTAAAAAAAGAACTAAAAGAAGCTCCTGATGGAGAATTCCTAGCAACTTTAGTGTCACAACCTCTGACCTTTGGCCATTTCAGCCAAAAAGCTTCTGCAGACACCCCGGTGTATTCCCAGCACTGCAGTCTGGGCACTACAGTCTGGATTAATCCACTCTTGCAGAAGCAAAGCTCAGGGTGGGAAACCAGACCCCAAATCCGGGTCTGGGGAGGCAGCAATCCAAATCCACTCCCTCAGCAACAACCCCTACCCAAAGACCATGCCCTAACGTGACAGGACCCCTGTAATGCATGATGTTCATATGTATCCTTAGAAAACTCAGTTTATTTTCTTAACTTATTTTTTTATTTGTTTAAGAAATAATCAGTTGTAGAGTTTGTATTAAGGACTGGCTTTTCTTGCACATTTTTATCTGACAGAACAAAGGGATTTATTTCTGCAGTGAAGAAATAGCAAAATAACTTGTAAAGGCACACTGTAATTCCTTCTATTTGAAGTAGTTTCTAGCTCAGAAGCAGACACAGATGACTTCAGAAGTTGCAAGTTCAGAAGGGATTTTTATCTCGCTGCCTGGAAAAGCATCGCCTTGACTTCATCGGTGGAATCTCAACATGCGGCTGTTGTTTAAATAACAGGAAGCGAGAGCGGTCGCCCCAGGTCTTAGTCTGCCCCAGGATTTGGGATGAAAGCCTGGCTGGCTGGTGGGGGACCCCTCTCCCCAGAGCAGATCCATCCCATGGGCTTTTGTGCCACAGACGAATTTGGGAGACGCTCACGAAACCTCTTGGTCTGCTGGGTCCAGACATCCCCACCTCTTCAGGGGACCATGGCAGAAAGTGTAAAGCAAAGTCTTGATGGAGGAAAGCAGAATAGCTCCGTGCTGAGGATTTCTGGACCACGGCAGAGTGAGCGGGTCCCATCCCCGACTCAGACAGACAAATCCCCACCAAGACCTGGGTTTGACCCTCACTTGCTCTGTCTGCTCAGACGATGCCAGCTGTTAACCAGCACCACTTGCCTGGCCTGAGCTGACCCGGCCGGTACCTGGAACCAATGAAGCAAAGAGGCCACGAAGGCAGAGGGGTTGTTATGTGACGTGTTTCAGTGCCTGAGCATCGCACCCATCGGCAGGCCCGTGGTGGTGTGCTTTCGGGAGGGGAAAGGCAGTTTGCACCATCACCCTGTGTGCCAGGGCTGGGCAGCGACTGGGGTGCCGGTGCCCAGGGATCACGGGGCTGTGACCGCGGGAGCTGAACCTCTGGCTGCCTGTGCTGCACGCTCAGGTGCCTTCAGGGTTTACTGCTTCTTAACGTCACCCTTCAGGGTTTACTGCTTCTTAACGTCACTTTTCCAGCTTGCATTTCTTCTGCTATTTTGTAGAAACAGCCTTAATTATTCCCTATTGCAGCAGGATTAGGACAAAGTTGATTAGCTGCAGGTTTTCCTGTGTATGAGCTCAGGCAGCAAGCAATTCCCGTCCGTGCAACACTGCAGACCGGGGCCTTAGCAAGCATTGCAGTTGGGTTTGCATTTGAACTTTGCTAGAGACAGACCTGTTAGGAAATATGTGTCAGGAGGGACAGGCAGGAGGCTGTGGGTGCTCAACTCCGAGCAGGATCCAGCAAAGGGTGCGTTCCCAGTCCGGCTCTGCCTTTCGGACCTGGGATCCCGGCCATGCGGTATATCACAAAGGCGATGACACAGGACATATGGAGCTGTGTGTTTCAACATACATTTTCAAAAAGCTATTTAATACATTCCTTCGCACCGAGTAATGTGTTGGAAAGGATCCAGGCTTGGGGATGTTTCTATAAACACATCGTCTCTCGCCACCCTTCTGCCTCTTTTGCTGTGAGCTGAAGGATGTGGTGTTGCCCTCTCTGACTGCGGAAACTTTGGATGTCGCTTAAAATCTTGCTGGTCCGTTAAAGCACAATCTTTCATTCTTACTCAGCTTTCAAGTCAGAGTAGTCCACATCAGAAAACCTTGCGGTCTGTGGTGTTTCATATAGTCTGTGCCTTGAGGAGATGGTTTCCTAGAAGAAGCCTTCTATTTCTCCAGCTATGAAAACATTCCCAGTACATCCTGTATGTGGAGATGATTACAAGCAGCACACACCACACCCCAGCCCCCCCCATTAGATTGTTTTTTCAAGTTTTTTATTTGTTTGAATTGTTACTAGAGATAGATGACATTTTCTCACAAAGCTTTTTCAACTGGAAAATGCAAGTTCGAAGATACTGGAGTGCTTTGAAAACGTGTATTGAACCTACCTGTTTCATCACTGAGGAAAAGATAAACATTCATAGCTATTTTGAAATAGAAAGTTTTTAGGAACAAGCTATAGATCTGTATTTCTATAGAACCAGCAGGCAGAAATATATGATATGTTGAAAATATCGAATCAATTAGGTTTGGATTTTTGCTTAAAAAGAACAAACATTTTAAAGCTTGGACTCAAACCTGGACACTTTTGTCAAACCCAGGCAGATGTACTCCAGTTGGGGAGGAGGAGGTATTCAAAACAATGTTTGATTGTTTCCCCACAATTTCTAAATTGCCAAAAAGCCCAATCAGCATTGGTTGTTCCAGTTTGATATTCAAATCCACCCTTAATTGAGCCTGGGACTACCACAGTTGCTTATTTCCCACAAAAAGAAAACTCCAAGTTTAAATTTTACAGCGGGAGCTGGTACAAAAAAATTTTCCTTGACTGTGATGGGCAGGAATCAGCCTCTGTCCCCAGCAGCTTGAGGATATCCAGAGCATCCTGAAGACTGTGCTGCATTCAGCAGCAAAACCGAATGAAAAGTATTATTTTTACAAAATAGTTTGCATCTATAAAAGAGAAATCTTTACAAGAAAAGAAAAATTCTGCTGGGGGATGGTTCCTGGGTGGAGGGTAGGATAGCCAGTGGAAATGGGAACCACCTCAGAGCACATACTGGAAGCATGGGTGAGAGCCCCAGCATGTGCCTAACTCAGGTCTAGCCACCCTTGGGGAGGTCTCACTGGGTCCGTCCACCTCATCTTCTCCTCTTGGATGTACTCAGCTTGGTCCAAAAAGAGACAAATTGGGTAGAGCAAAGGCCCTGGAGCTAAGGACGATCTGAGCTGAGTCACCCATTCACTCTTGTTCTCCCTCCTAGAAAAGCGATGATGAGTCCCCTTCTCCCTGCGAGGCGGAGAGAGAGCAAATGTCACGGCTGTGACCTTGCCATCACTGGATTTCTTGCTGTCCTACCAGCCCAGATCAGCACTTCTCTTCATGGCGAAGAGATCTTTCTCTCAGACTTTCACTTGTATTTTTGGTCAAGTTTTCAGAGCTTGTCCTTAATGATTTGGACGCTATTTTCCTACTGGTTTCTGGCTCTGATCCAGCCCATCATAGCTGGAAAGAGCCTTTACTCAGCAAGTCTCCACTTTTTCTATTTTTGTGTGTCTTGAGGTTCTCGGTCTCCAGGACAAATACTTTCAAAGCAAAGCTAAATAGAAGAGTTAATTGGAAGCTACAATGCACAGTGCCCTCCGTGCTCACACAAATGGCAATTGCTCTCCGAACTCTTGGGTAAATTACCCAGGGTGAGCAGCTCATGCTGATGCTGCACCTTTGCCTTCCTGCTCATGCAATGGGCTTTGATCATGTCTGCAGTCCTGACAACCAGCAATCACAGAGACTCTCCCACGAGCTAGTGCAAAGTGAGCATGAAGGGAGAGGGTGACTTTATTGACCCTAATTAAGAATTTATAATTAACACGAAATCTCTAGAATTAATTTTTCTGCAGTATTCAGCTGGGTCGGCTGCACCAGTAACACATGAAGCATCCCTGCAGCTTAGGATTTAGTGATGCTATCCTAAAGGAGAAGATAAATGAGGGCATGAACAGAAGGGATCTTGGCTTCTTGGAAGACAAAGTGCACCAATTCATTCCCAAAGTATAGATCATGCCCTGACTCTGCCTGGACCTTTGCCTGTGGCCAGAGGAGCTGTGCTGAAAGGATGGGGGAGAAGGCATGGCTCATATTTCCCTGCCCTGCTCCGTCTCCAGGTATCTCAGGAGAGCATGGTGGCTGTTTCTCCCCACAAATGGCCATGACTAGGCACCAAAGAGAAGAGCGGTAATTTCCTAGGTAGTCCAACAAGCAAAGAACTACACAAGTCCTGCTTATTGCCCATTAGGATCTGTTTAATTAGAGTCAGAAGGAATGGGCAAGAAGTTAGGCTCATGTTTCTGTTTTATTCTATAATTTCATCAACGTCTTCACATCCAAGCAGAGATAAGCAGGTTCTGCTGTGCTTTACTCTCCTGTTGCAAGCATGAAACTTTGTTTTTAATATATTTTCATCTTATTCCAAGGAATACAGACTAAACATGTAATTAGAGGAAAAGTCACGTGTCTGCATTCAGAGACACATACCAATAAATGCAGTTTGCATTCGGAGCAGTCTGGAGCTAAATCTGGGGGCTGGATTAAGCTATCTCCAATTTTATTCTAATTGCTAATTGGAGTCCAAGAGCTCTTTGATTGAAGTAACAAGGGAAAAACAGTGTGCACCATTTTGTCCAATTTCCAGAAAGCACTAGGCATGAGAACTGGACTCCCAGTTTAATTTATGTTGCGAGAATCCCTCATGGCATAATGCCTCTGTTTCCAGATATTATTAACAGAGCTGGAGTGTCCTTCCATGTGTTCTGGTGGAAAGTAACGATAAATCAAACATGCTTCTGGAATGATTGCAAAACCTCCATGAAACTTTACTCACAGTCTAAAAATGTGCTTGTGGAATGTTTGTGGTTGCGTCATGTAGGTGCTGCAAAGCAGACCTCCTTTCCCCATCGCTGCTCTTTCCCGCGGCACATTGCCACACATTTCCTCCCCAAGGGGCTACAGGACATGGAAAGTGCATCTCCAGGAACAAGCAACGCCGCTCTCCATTCTGCTTCCACTGTTGCTTTGCTTAGCAGCAAAAGAATAACTGGAGCTGGGAATGAAGAGGTTTGTTTCAGCTTCTGAGCTCTATTGCTGCAGCGGAGGAGAATAAAAGAGAAGGGAAGGGAGAGGAGAAATGCATCTGGAGGTTGGTGCATGGTGGCTTGGCCTTCACTTCCAACGAGCAGCGTTCGGAGAGGAAATTGCCTTGTGGATAGCTGATACGAGTGTTTGCTCAGGGGAGAGCTGTGGGCCTGGGCAGGGAAGGAGAATTCCTGCATGCCAAATCAAATACTGGAGAAACAATGTGGGTTCTGCAAGAAAAACCATCCTCTGGAGCGAGGCATGAACTGCTGGCAGGGTGCCGGGGATGGGCACCCGGCTGGTGGTCCGAGGTCCTGGTGTGGAGCATGTCCCAGTGTCCCAGCATCCCGACATCCCAGTGCAGCCCTCGGGCCCATGCATGGTCCAGTGCTGTGCTTGGGAACATAGGCACGGCTGGTTTGTGTGGCCGGCTACAGTCGCTCACGGTTTGTCCAGTTTTGGAGCCATCCTGCACCATCTTCCAGCTTCTTTATGAAGTGGAACAAGTAGTGAGGGAAAAAGAAAGAAAACAGGTGAAAAAAAAACCCCGCAAAACAAAACAACATTCTTGTGACCCTGCTCTGGCTTCTGCTTACAAAAAATCCTGGCATTCGTAGCGATCAGGTCTTTGATTGAACGACATTTTAATTTGGGATATATTAAACCAGCATGTTTTCCACGAATGACCTCAGCACAGAAAGGGAAGATGAGGCTCACAAGAACCTCTTCGGCTTCAGAGTCACAACATGTGCCCCAGATGCCATCACGGCACCTTTGATAGGCAGGCCAGTTGATTTAAAAGAGGGCAGGGGGATTCGGCTAATTGAAACCATTATGTTATGATAACCAAATGTCCTACATCTTTTGCATCTCCCATAGATGGCAATGCATACTGAAAAAAATAAGTAATAATGCTATGTCCGTTTTCAGGGAGAGATCAAAGGATCTCCTGGAAAGCGAAGCCCAGTTGTCCCTTGAATACATCTGGGCTGCAGACCGCCTCTGGAAAAGCCTAGTTCATTCATTCACGAGGCAGAGGAATGCTGTCTGGATGCTTTGAGAAGTGCATGGGCTGGTTGAGGGAGGAAAAGGCTCTGTGTCAAGGGAGCTGTGGGACCTCAACATGGCTTTTGTGGCCAGCCGTGCCTGGGTCATCTAACCATGCCTTGCCTTCCTACTGCAACAGGGTCCTCTGACTGTGCCGTGTGCTTCAGCAAGAGATACAGCTGATGTTGTGGTACCCATAACACTGATTGGGGCCTGTAACGAGAGATATCTGGCAATCAGGGAGTTGGAGATGCAGCGTAGCAAACAGAAAAAGAAATAAATGCAGTGGTATTGGGAGACCAAATCTCCCTGGAGTCCACACCTTGGAGTACTCCAGGGTGAACAGCATTCTCCAGACTAATTGCTGTCCTTGGAGAATTAAGCCCCAGGAACCAACGTACTCCTTGAAAGCATCTTCGCAGAAATGTATTTCTTCATCCAGATCGTGGTCTCTGAGGTAGCTCTGAATTTGTACCGGAGTTCGTGGATGCAGTGAAGCTTTCTCCGGAGTGAAGGAGATGCTGTCCAGATGAATCAGAATCATCCCAGCCGTGTAAAAGAAAGGCATGTCCCTCTTGGGATCGCCCCGACACGTTCCTCTGCAGAACATCTGCTCCTGCACACCCAGATGCTGCTGCTGCTCCTGCCCAGGCTGCCGCTCACCTCCCCTGCTCCCGGTGCTCTCGGTTGACCCAAACGGCTCGGCACGTCCAGAAACCACCTATAAAATCACTTTTGGCTCTTAACCAGGGAGCTATCTCCTTTAATTATAAGTTGTCTCTGTTTCTGCAGTAAGGGAAATGGCAGTGCCCGAGAATCAGACGGTCTGAAGGAACCTCGCTGTGCCCCTAAGGGGATGGACCTGATTTCTGCCCCTGAAGAGGCAAACAGTTGCCAGCATAACTGGAAAAAAAGCTCAGACAACCTGAGCCCTCTTCCCCTGCTGTAACCATGAGAAAAACCCTTTTCCTCATCACAGGATAAATGCCGTCACAGGACACATTAAAAACAACATGTACATAATTAGCGTGAATGCAAAACAGAGTGTGGAGGGGAGAGGAGAGATTCGTTCCTCTGGTGCAGTTTGGCCCTGCTCTGGATGCCTCCAAGGATGCCCCTTGCTCATGAAGATATTTCTGAAGGAAACAGGGTGGGTTTTGCTGATTTTAGAAGGCATCTGATTGCACCAGATGGTAAATATATATTTTTTCATTCTCCTGGGAGGATGCCCTGTGAATCACCTAACAGGGCTTTATTGCTTTCTTCTGCATCCCCTGGCAAATTTCTGAGCGCAAAAACTCAGCTTTGTTTGCATTTATAATGAGGCACTTGGAAACCTCTGCCAACAGCTCAGCTTACCAACCAGACAGAAAGCCCACTTTCATTTACGGGTATTTTAAATAGCAATTAAAGATACAGACCATCTTCTCCTCATAATTCCACAAGCAGAAATACGGGGTATGGCCTCCAGAAATCCTGAATAACTGAAAGCAGAGCTTGCTCCTATGCTTTGTCAAGCACTATTCTGAATGCAGAACTTAACAACGACAACAAAACTTTATTAAATGCATAACACTGAGTGGATAGTTTTGCTAAACATTTATGAGATGCTGGAAAATTCAACTCCAGCCCTCATGTTTCATCAGCTGCAGCTAAATGCTTCAGTACAGATGGACAGAGCCCAGATGGCAACCTCATCCATGGAATTTGTCTCTGCTCTGGACCATATGCTGCTCAGAAGTAAAAAGGCTGCAGAGCTTTCTTTGAAGCTTGGTCTGTGGTGCTCTGTGGGCAGACGGGTGCCACATGGAGACTCAGACCTTCTCATCCACATGTGACCGACCTGTGAACTGATCCTGGTGACATGGCAGGGATGCAATGCTGGCAGTCCCATCACTGCGTGCCTGTGGAGACACATCCTACCATGGGCGTCCCAGGGAGCCGTGGATGTTCACGTCGGGTCTTCGTGGTGCCATTACTGCGACAGTGAGTAAGACAGATGCGGGTGTCATCAAGGCAGGACATGCTTTTAGGATGAAGTTAGCAGAGTGAGAAAGGGTTGATAGTCTGGGCAAAGCACTTACTTAAAAGCAGGGAGTTTCTCTTTTCGGAGAATGTAAGAGCTGAGTGAGCATCTTCAGCAAAAGTCTTTACGAGTCTGCAGCTGAATTTTGTCTCCTCCCTGAAATGCTGCTGCTCTGCATGTAGCAATTAGCCTTCTGTATGCCTTCCACATTCCCATGACATGTTCTGTTGAAGGTGCCAAGCTTTGCATGAGTAACACTCCCCAACTACGCATCAGTTTTATCAACACCTGGTTAGCAAGCCAGCAGAATCAGTGTGAAAGGAGGATGAATAGGGCTCTTAGACACAAGCATAATTGCTAAGCTTCATTTTCATCCTGAAGTCTGCTGCGTCTGGCTTGGCGCTTGGTGGGAAACTGGGGACGAGGCTGCCTTTTTTCAGCACAGAGGGGCACTTTTAATGAGCCGCTCACTGAGTCCCCAGATCAGAGAAAGGATTTGGGGATAATAAGATGCAAGGGGATGCTTGAGAGAGGCAAAAATGGCTGTTGGAGGAATAAAAACATTTAATCAAGTTGTGTTTGCTCAGCAAGGTATGCTGTGACTGACACCTTGCTTCTGAGCACTGGGTCCAGCTCATGGCAAATGCCAGGAGACCTTCTCCGTCAGCACCACCTTCGCTGCACCGCTGTCCTTGCAAAGGTGAGTGCAGTACAGCTGAGTAACCTCCATCCTGTCCTGTGCCACGATTCCCCAGGCCCCAACTCCCCTCCCCGAGCAGGGACCAGACAAGGCCTTCAGAGAGTCCTGTGCTAAGATTATGTTTCAGAAACGTATGTTTTTAAAGGTAGCAGATGTTAGAGAATGCTGTTTGCCAATTCTCTTTGGTTTAACCACTGCTCTGGGAGCTTTTCCCTTATTTATTACCTTTGAAAGCAGAGGCATGATATCAGCCTCTATGGAGATGCAGTTTACTGATCCCCTTTTTCATCCTCCCCTCACACTACATGACTTTCTTCCCCTTCCCAACCCTATGGCATCACCATCGGCACTTGGATCAGGGCAGTGAGGGAGGGGCTGGATCCTTCCCTTCCCACTTTCACCCTCCTGCTTCCCACTCCCTCCCTCTCTCTTTTTGGCATGGGTCTAATGGAGAAGTCGAGAGGTTTTTCCACTGCACACGCATCTCTGTGTATCTTTTCCTTAGCATTTGTTTTTCCTAGATATACACACATTTATCCACAATCATTTCTACAGTTAGAGATGTTAATTTGGCATCATACGTGGAAAGTTTTAGACATCTGATCAGAATCAGTAAAAGCTTCTGGGGTTGCTTGCCAGCTGCAGGAAGAAGAAAAGGCCAATATCAAAAAGAAACCATTCCTTAATAAACATAAGTACGGCAAATATAAACACTTAAAAATGCTATTAACTGTATTTAGAAAGTTCTGGTGAATCAATAATGTGTGGAGGTGAAAGAGTCAAGGACAGCAATGAAATACAAATTTTGTGTTTTTTTCTTCGAGTGCCCTGAGAGATCCAGGCTTTAAAAAGCTGCCTCTCAATCTGCATGTCTGATTTTCTACGTGCAATTTACTGTGTTTGCTTTGGGCCTGTCCCAAAGTCCTTTAAAGTCCTTGTGATGGACTGGAGCGGTGCTTTCCCTCCTGGCATTCGTTGCTGCAGACGCTGCAGGAGCTGCAGATCGCTCAGCCGTCGCTGCAGAAGGTGCCTACAGGAGGGTTCAAGCACCCAGCGTTGCTCCATGAAATGCCACCAGCTGAGGGCTTGGCAGCTGTTCTTCAACAATTCCTGCTGTATGGGAGCCCAAAAGGGAGGTGAAGCCTCTGAGCTGGCCCTGCCTGCACATCTTCTTTAGGTTTATCCTAGACCAGGCACCTAAAGAGCGGGGCCAGAGGAGAAGTCTCATATCTGATTCCATGCCACCCTCGCTCACACTGATTTTAGAAGCAGTGGAGGTAGAAACCCTGGATCTGGCGGCTCTCTCTCCTCCTAAAGAGAGCTTGGTGACCCTTTGAGCTTGCTCTTTCTTTCTTCTCTCTCTTCTTTTTTCCCTCAGGCACTCGGGGTTTGGCATGTCTAGAACTGCAGGTGCAAAGCCTAGAGGAAAGCTCGCCGGTAAATGACCGTGATCTTTGCAGAGGGGTTTGGAGTTTCTTACCCTTCGGCAGGAGGACTTTCCAGATTGCAGCAGCTGAACGTGCAAAATGCACAGTGCTCTCCAAATCCTGAGCAAATGCTCCCGGGACAGCCAGAGCCCGATACTGTCCTGCATCGGCTACTGCGACCACGGAGCAAAGCCTGCCTGGCCCCGGCCCCCACCCACTCACACCCCACCAGTGCCTGAGCCTTCCCTCCAGGCCACGTGTCAAAAAGCCACCTTCATTTTCCTGACATGCTTTTCTTGCTCTCAGGGCTGAATTAACACTAAATGAGACCCAGATTCCTCTGTAATTACGGCCCTCTCTTCCACATCAGTCCGTTGCTGAAGATCCTCCTCTGTCACAAGGGAACATGCCAGTTGCTTCTCCTTCTCCTTCTCCGACCCCAATGGCCCCAGCTCCCTCCTTCTATTCACATCTCCTTGTCCTGTTCCCCTGGGACGCAGCTTCATGTTCTCCCCTCCACTGTCAACAAGAGCCGAGAGCACAGAGGGCTGGTGGGTTTCTCACATCACTTCGCATGTTCATTGAACTGGGGACAGGCACATGTTTTTCATGAATGAGACAGCAATTTGAAGCCATGTAAATAAAAATAGCAACAAGAACCAAATATAACCTAGAAAAAGATGCTTGGGAATGGTTGGAAATACTTGTTTTTTCGTTTTCTGTGCAAGTTCTCTTTCTTTCCAGCCTTTCCATCTTCCACGCTTTCCAGCTACCAAAGCTTGAGAAATCTCTAGAAAGGGTTGGCCCATGGTGGCCCAAAAAGAAGTGAAAAACCTCTCCAGAAAGCTCATTTACAACAGTGTGCTTCTGTAACAGAGTTTTTGCAGCTTGTGGTAGGACTAGGGTTTGTCTCCTCCACTTGAGCCCCAGGATATGTGTTCCTGGCTCCCATGGAGGCACCACTGGACAACCCAAGCCAAATAGTGTGCCAGAAACTTGACCTTCTCATGAACTTCAGGGCTATTTTCTAGTCTGCACCCAGCTCTTTGCAGGCTGCACTGTCTGGCCAGTGGATTCTGGCCCTTCCGCATGGAAAATGAGATGTGTGGGCCTGCATGGCCAAGTGGCTTGCCAGCTGTGTCCCTAACAGCACTTCACAGCCTCCTCGTGCTCCTCCCTTCCTTGTTCAACGCGTTGCCTTTGCTCGTGTTTGCTTTGCACATGGGTCTGCAATGAGGGGACCTGCGAGATCGTCCTTGGTGGCCATGGGCCAGCTGGCTGACCCCAAGCTTTCCCACTGCAGCAACCAGCATGCTCCTTGACACTGCAGAACTTCATGTGCAATGTTTTTTTTCTTCTTCTTCTTCTTGCTTCCAGGACTGCTCAACATTTTAGTTACATCTTTCCCCATTTCTCCAATTTTCAGTGCGGAGTACATGGTGATCCTTACCTTCCCCTCGCAGCAGCTGGTGCTTGCTTAGCTGGCGAAGGTCCAGTTTGCACTGGAGTTCAACCCAAACCCACTCCTGACTCCAATCAATATTATCTACCCCAGCCTAAGGCAGTTTATGCTGATATTAATAACAAGGCATCAAGTTCCAGCACTAAGGATCTGCGTTAAGCTCACCGCTCAGGGCTGTAATTGAATTTCATAGCAACCTCTGCTTCGTTCGCCGGGTCGCCAGCATTCACAGCAGCTCCCAAGCCTCTTCTGGCAAACCCCACCGTCCAGTCCCTCCCTCCCTCGGTACCGGCAAGACCAGGGACCTCGGTACTCCCAGATCGCTTCCCTGTTTCTTCTTCATTTACTGTGTCAAAGGGACAACTCTGGTGAAGTGGCTCTTCCCATTACCCTATTAATGAGCCTTTTAATTAATATCCTTTTTTGCTAAGTAATTGCTACAGCATCAGATCCACTTGGGAGATGCAAATGAACTGGAAGCACAATGTTGCAAGGTAGCGGAGGAGCTGAACACTGCTATTAATATCTTCTGCCAGGCTGCCGTAGGAGGTGCAGTGAAGGTCCTGGACAGGCACGTACCTGCCGGGGATCGTGTGGTTTCCCTCCGTGACCATGCAGCCACCGAGCAGCCCGTCTGCCTGTGACACGATGGCCCATGGGCAGTTGCCTGCTGCTTGCCTTGCCAATGGCCACCGGCTGATGCTAAACACTCTTTGCTGACCTGGAAAGACGTTGCACATGAGTGGAGTCACCTGAGTTGCAAAAGAAGACACATTTTACCTGCACGAACCATTGCTTTAGGCAGAGGCCAGGTTAAGCCACAGAAATGAGAAATATCTACAGAGGGCATGCTTTTCTCAGCAGAATTACGTTGAAGTTTTGTACTCGCACAGCTCTTTTAGGCTCGACTTTATCTTCCCTTTACCTCAGGACAGCATGAATATGGATATTACAGATGTCACTGGTCTTCACTGCACACTTGTAGCGGGGAAATTTAGGCAAGCAAGTGAGCAGGCATGCCCCAGGCAGCACGCTAAATCCCAGTCCTCACCAGGATCTCATCTCATTCACTGACACAGTCTGCTTCTTTATGGGTCTAGCTGTACCAGCCACACCGCTCACGTGCTGAGCTGCCTCTTGTCCTCGAGCCAAGCGACTTCTGCTTGCAACGAGCTGCTCAGCACCGCCCGCTTAGGGCTCCTCGAGTCCAAAGCATGATTTCTGCCAGCATGGCAGTTGTTCTGCCAAACTAGGAAAGCAGAAGCCTGTCACTTCTGGGAAAAGGCTGAACAAAACTCAGCCAAAGCTGCTTTTTGTCTGAAAGAGGAGGATATGCCCGAAGGGGTTGCTTCAGGGAAGAACAGTCCTTGTGTGGAACAGGAGGGAGATGTCAGGCTTCAGGCAGCAGATACTTGGGAATGATGTTCAATCATGTAAGCGGCATGAGGCTGTGGCCAGATGATCACCAGGCTCTTGGGACATAGTACTGGCCTCTGTGGAGGCTCGGTAGAAATTTTGCCCACTGGCCACATCCTTCAGCATCCACAAAACAAAATGCACCCCCACCAAAAGGCACAGCAAGAAAAGCCTGATGGATTTAATTCTGCCCAGGCCGGCTCCCTTCCCGGGTCTGTCTGGGTATTCCATGTGCACCACCAGATCACTGCGGTTCTGCTATTGCATCCTCTGAGGGCCCAGCCCTGCTCCCCATGTGTGTGCTCCTGGGCTGGCGAAAGGCCATGTCTGAAGTCCTGCATGGACTTGCAGCCATCCCTGCTCCAGGGAAGCTGGGGTCTGGGATAGAAGGGGTCCCCAGGAAGCAGCTGGGCTCACCAGGTCAAGAATCCCAGCACGCCCCAGACTGCTACAGCAGCCCACTAAAATTTGCAGGAAAAAGCAGAAAGAAGGGTCTGAAACCCCACTGGGGAGCCAGGGCTGGCAGCATTGCTGCAGGTAAAGATCTGTTTGGGAAATTTCCAGCTTAGCTGACTCCTGTTGATGCACAATAAATGGGGACCTTTGTAGCAGCACTGTTCAAAACTCCCAGCTTTAAGAGCGCATTTCCCCCAGCACCATGACCAATGTTTCCTTTGTCAATACAGTGGGTTCCCCATGAATCCACATCTCACCCCTCTCCCGGAGGTGGCATCCACGCAGCCGTCAGCTCTGCTGCTGTTGCTGCCTTTTATCCTCCGCATCCCCGAGCAGAGCTCACAAGTGATGCTTTGTACCAGAGCTAGAAAAAAAGAAAAGAGGTGTGCTCGAACATAGGAAAGAAAAAACCCTCATCTCACCCCTTGTGTTTTTCCTGGAAATGTCACTGCCCTTAATGCATCAAATAATTAGAATCACTTCTCCCCTTTTGTTTGCCTTGGCCCTTACAGCTCACGTTGAACAGGCCAACACAAATCTGCGAGCACTGCAGGAATTTTGGGCTCAGCCTATTCTGCAGTGCTGGGCTTAGAGGGGAATGACTCCAAAAAGCCATCGCCCCGGCTCTGTTTTGTGGGTCCAAGCACCTGTGGGTGCAGTTGACCACCACCCCGCAGAGGAGCTGGGAACCCGCTGGCCAGTGTCCTCCTCCATCAGAAGGCTTGGTTGCAGATGGAGTATTCACTTCCAGGGACCCGCCTCTAAGAAAACTCTCGGCCCTGGCATCAGGGAGGAGAAAATTGGGAAAGGAGTTTATAAGCGTGGGAGATTTTGGCTGGGAAGAGCCAGGGCTGAGGAGCACGTCCTCAACTCAGAGCTGACAGAGATATGCGGGACACCGGTGGAATGCACCCAGCAGTTAGCCCACAGCAAACGGCAGCTCCCGCTCTCCTTCGCCTTGCATAGATGCTGCTGCTTCATTTATTTTGACTGCCATTTCCACCATGCGCAGGTCAGAACAGAGTTACGATATGCAGGGCCAGGCACTGTCTTGGGGTGGCATCTGGGGGTGAAGGGCCCACGGGGACATCCCTGATGCTGAGTGCCAGGGAGCAGAAGGAGCAACTGATGCCCATTTTAGGGCCAGAGTTGTGTCAGCCCTGAACGGAAGATCTGAGCATGTTGCTCGTGGTTTGGATGGGTAGACATCTCCCTGAATTCCTGATGGGACGTTGAACGAGTCACTTTGACTTTGTAACTGGGAGTGTGGAAGAAGGTCCCTTCTCCTCTGGGCACTATGGAGGTGACATGGTGACGTGGGAGAACAGGTCCCTTGCAAGTGCTGGAAAACCACCTGTACTGGGTGAGGTGGGTGCTGCACCACAGCTCCGGGTGCAGAGGAGTTCTTCAGCATCCCCTTGGCCCCTGATGGGCCATCCATACTGATCTGGATGGATGGACGGACAGCAGAGCCAGTGTTGGACCCAGGGAGGGGCAGGCAAGGCTGGCTGCACGGACTGGGCACGCTCAGCTCCTGCCCGCTGCTGCCTCCCTCCTCCCAACACTGGCTCTGATGGTAGGTTAAATATGTGCCAATAGATCGTTAAATAAATATATTAGGATTAGCTGTGCTGTAGGTATAGACCCCTTCCAGATTTGCTAAGTTTCTGCAAGTATGTTTTCAATAATTGGCTAATATTTTTAAGAAATGAATAAAACCCATGCTACTAAATCTAGTCCTTCTCTTATAAGAAGACATTTATTGCATGCTCAAAAGCATATGTCTTTAATATCTGAAGCAAAGGTAAGTAATATATGAGGGATCTCTTCTTGAACTTGAATATGTGTAGTCATAATCACAATTATTAGCTATCATCAAACATACTCTAATGAAATAAAGAAACCCATTAGTAACTTTAAACTGGACATTCTTAAGAAATAAAGACCAAAAAAAGGAATTTTCCTCTTAACAATGTGAGATTTCACAAGACAGAAAAAGGATCAAATGTGCTGAGATGTCTCTGCATCTTTGAGGAGCTTTATAGACAAAACAAACTGATAGGATTTCTTAGGGAGTTGTGCAAACGGTTTTGGAAGCCAGTCCTGCTCCTGATTCCTGGTGATTATATTCTCCTGAAAAACTAAAATTGGAAAACTACCCGTCATTGCTGCTGCTGTCATCGCAGAGGCACACTGATGTGTTTTGGCAGAACTGCATTCGCTTGCTGATTTATCGTGCAGAGGTACCAACACTGCCTTTTTTTCCAGCGGGGAAATAATTGTCCAAATTCTTGGTAAGAAGAGCCAGGCAGTTTTCAAAACATTTTTGTCTGAGGACACAATCAGCTGAGGTCTCAGAGACCTGAGCAAAGCTCTTCGATGTTACTCAGGGAGTTATTTTCGTATAAGAGGGAAGAAACTGGCCTTAGCTGTGTATACCTTCCTAGTGATTTTCACAGCACTTTGTCCATCATACCTCTGCCTCCTCACTGCACCACCCTGAAAGACAGACAGAAAATAAAAGCTGAAAATAGGCTATCCTTTTCTTACAACGAGTATAATTAAGCCTTGGAACAGATTCCCCAGGGATATAATGCATCCCAAATCATTCGAAGAATTTCAATCATGACTGAGGTGGAGATGCTGACTTGCTCAGCGCAAGATGCGTGCTACAGGTGAGTCCCCTGGGACCCACCATGGGGGTTTGGGGTCTCCAGACCAGCTCTCGCTGGGGTTTTGGCAGCTCTTTGGCCACCACCGGACTCAATTGCTCTCAGTTCAGCTTCCAACGTGACAACTTTTGTTATAGGGCCAGATGAGTGAGACTCCACAGACGCTGGTTACCGAACCCACTTGCTGTTTTGCCTGGCATGTTTAATGGCATCTGCATGGGACTGGGAACAAACTGGAGTCAGCCTTGGCAGCTCCATGGGTCTCTCGCACTGCAGCTGGTTCCTCTGTGCTGTGCCTCCTCATTCCGGGCTGGAGCTCTGCTTGTGCAGCGAGGCCAATTGAGTCAGCTTTTGGTCTTCAATGAGGCAACACCAAACCATCTGGGATTTGGCCTGAATAGACAGATAGCCCTGGCCCAACTGCAGAAATGAGTTTAGAACACAGCTGTGCCCCTCAGATCAGGTATGAACCTCCATGCTGAGAAAATCTGTTGAGATGAAGGATGGAAGCAGCCCCTAGGAAGCTCCCTGCTGCCCCGGCTCCTCTCCAGCAGCCCCCTTCGGGGCAGGGGCTGCGACGGGCGCTGCCCGGGCTCTTATGGCTGCGGAATTATTAAGCCTTTGATGTAAGTAAACACATTTCAAAATCCCACATTATAACAGAAGGACAAAATATCCGATGATCTTCCCTGCTTCCAATTCCAAGGACATCAGACTTTCTGAGCCGAACGTGCTGCCCATACAGCTCCACAGGTTTCAATATTGCTGTCACCAGCTGAGACTCTGTCCACATCAATTTTTCTTTCTTATTTTGTTTCTAAGCTGGTGCTCGAGCTTTTTGGCTCACAGACCGATTTTCCTTTCCAAGATTTCAGTGTTGGAGGGCCGTTTCCCTAATCCCCAATAGTTTAAGATTATCTCTGGCCAACTATTAATCAAAATCAGAATCTAGCACTGCTTGCTTGTGCTGTTGCACTCGAGCGCATTAAAAAAAAATCTTCTTTTTCCTCTGCAGAAACATAGCTGCTAGTTTTTTAATTTGCCTCTGGTTCCTTTAGCACGGCCCCTCAGACTCAGAACAGCCACATTTCTCATTCAGTACTTGGTATCGTACTAGGATGGCACGTGGGCCAAGGGATGCTTTAAAAACACAAATAAAACAAGCAAACACTGGTTCAGGAAAAGCTTAAAATAAGCTAGAAAACAGCAAAGAAACTCTTATTTTCTCCTTCCACAGTATGCTCCTTCGAGTGCAGAAGAATAATTGCCTTATAAAAACCTGGCATATTGATAGGCAATTAGTTTGTGCGGTGACAAGGGTTATAGAGCAGAAGATGGATTTTTACAGCACCTTCCATATGCCATGTCTCCAAAAGCCTTCACAGAGAGGTGAATTAGCTGCCACTGCCTTTTTAGGGTCGGTAGCTGGAACGGCCCCTTCTGCTTCGAGAGTGAGTTGTGCAAAGCAGCATGTTTCGAGCCCAGTTGGCGTATTGCAACAGAGGAGTCCCCCAGGCCCGAGGCACAAGTCACAGGAATCCACTGACGGGAGAGCCTGGCTCCTCCACCGACCTGGGAGCAAATTCCAGCTTAGCCACACGCAGGGTTTGTGCCTGGGGTAGTGACTTTTCCTGTTTCCCGTCCCCTGTTTTTGTAGTTAAATCAATTCTTAATGCCAGCATGCTCTCGTGGCCGGCAGACTGGCACCCAGGGACTTGGCACTTGGGTAGTTGCCCTAATTAATTTGTTTGTTTGGGTGCATGAAATGCAAAGAGATGCTCTCTGAACACTGCGCCTTTGAGAGATGTTTAAAACGCAATCCAAATTTCTCAAGGAAACAAGCATCCTTCCTCCCGTGCCAGCATCTCACTGGGACAGCTTGGCACCAACCCCACTTCAGACTCCCATCTATCCCAAATCCTCGGTCAGGAATTCCTGCTCTGGGTGACCCTGGAAGAGGTCCAGCTGGTTCCAACCTTTTCAGATCCACTGTAGACCCTGGGGCAGGGGATTTTTTTCCAATCACGCTGTACTCTGATGGGGCTTACGTCAGCTCAGTCTGCCTCTCCATTTTAGCATCTCTCTGGGCTAAAAAGAAATCACCCTTCCCACAGCAACCCAAAACAGGGAAACTGGTGCTGCTTTGTCATATCCAATTTCAGGCTGCTCTTTTCCTTAAGCTGGTCATCAACAAGTGAGGATAATGTAACACATAACTTGTTTCGAAAATCATTCTCCCATGCTGAGTCCTGATCTACTGCTGTCTGAGGCACTTTGCTCAATAGATTACAGCACGATGCCAGCTCCGGCTGGCAGACTACACAGGAGTCGCAGCCACGAAACTGGATGTGATTTGCATTTGTCCCGCTCACTCCGAGAGCTGTCACAAGGGATGGATACTGCTCTCTAGCTGGCACTCGATATCTGCTGCGGAATCCCGTGTTATCACTGCTGTCATCTTCCAAGCTGCGTGTTATACAGCGAAGGAAAGCTGCCAGGCTGCTCTGCAAGCCAGTAGGTATTCTTGGAGACAAAAACCTGAGCCTGCTCCCAAAGCCGTTGTTTAAGCTTTATATGGGTTTTATTTCCTTGAGAACTGGATGCTCCCCTCCCTCTGTCAGCTCACAAAACTGCAGCCTGGATCAGGCCAGCTGCATCCTCCGTTTCAAACCACGGACCTGATCCAGAGCTCAGCAAAGGCAGAGGACCAGCTCCCCTTGTCACCAGTGTTTTCTGGACCAGGCCCAGAGAAGAGGGCTCTGTTCAGGCTCGGCAGTGCCTGCCTTCCGCTCGCTCGTGCCTGTGGAGCTCGTGGCAGCAGTGCCAGTGCTCCGAGCCCATGGGCAGCCCCGCTGCCAGCTCTCGGCTCAGCCTTGCTTTGAAGGCAAGGAGTGCTTGGACCTGCTGCTGGGAAAGTTTTACCAAGGTTTTACAAGAAACGCTGCTGAGAATGGAAAGTTCACATAAAATTGTCATATAATAACCGTGAAGGGCTCAATATTTAAACACACTGTCTGCTATAATAATTCTACCTCCTCTACTTACCAACCAGCAATTATCCTCTCTTGAGCTACTTCTTATTTAGCTGCTCCCCACTTGAAATGAACAGGACTGGCATTTGCTTGCTGGAGTATAAAATGGAAATCTCATCTTCACTGTGGAAATGCCAGACGAGCACCAGCCCTGACTGCATCCTCTGCTTCCAAGCAGCAACCTGAGCTGGGCATGGGCTTCAGAGCGGGGAGGGTTTCTAAGGAGAGCGGTTATCTTTCTGTCACACCAAAGACACAACAATCCTGCTTAGAAACTGAGGTTTCCTAAAGCTGAGGGGCAATTCTGAGCAGAAAATAAGTCTGCAGAACTCTCCTGTCTTCACGCTTCATTGTGCAGATCTGGATATTTAAACAGTGATTTTTTTGTGAAAGGAGCACACAGATCACTCCAAGGCTGGGTTAGCTGCATGTGGTCCCTCCCCTAACATCAGACCAGCCGCTTGCAGGCTGTTGTACACAACCCAAGATAGGAATGGCGTCTATTTTATAACATAGGAGCCTTCAAGAAAGATGGCTATGTCATATTTTTTCTCCACAGTGCTTTGTTCACTAGAACCTGCCACTCTTTGGGAAGTGGAGAAGTAGCAGCTTCACAAGGGAACAGTTGGAGGAATAAAAATGTTATTGCTGAAACTCTGGTTAAAACCAATAGTACCTCAAAGTCTCCTTCAAATGCCGAAGCCAGTCTCAGACACACTGTTCTTAAAGATTATTATATTAAAGTTAAAAAACCCCCCAAAAGATGATTTTGTGGTAAATGGAAAACACAGCTCAGCAGAGAGAGGGAGAAGCTGCGGATTTTAACTGCAGCGGAGCGGGGTTGCGTGCTTGCTGTGCACCGCAAGGCTACGGTCCTGGGCGGGTTTGGAAGATCAGCCGCTTGATTCATGGCGCCAAGCAATGACGCAGGACTGGGAACGGTATGTATACGGATCAGCAGCTGGAGGCCTCTGAGGCCAGGAGCCCGCTATAGGTCCCTTGTGATTCACCAGCCCCTCTTAAACCCCTCTTGAGTTATCCCATGCTGCAGAGTGCACCACCCAGTACAAATATGTACACATTTATACAAGTGTGTTTCCATCTGAACATGAGGAAGAACTTCTTCCCTCTGAGGGTGACGGAGCCCTGGAACAGGCTGCCCAGGGAGGCTGTGGAGTGTCCTTCTCTGGAGGTATTCCAGCCCCACCTGGACAAGGTCCTCTACAGCCTACTGTAGGTGACCCTGCTTCGGCAGGAGGGTTGGAGGGTTGGACTAGACGACCCACAGAGGTCCCTTCCAACCCCGACCATTCTGTGATTCTGTGATTCTGTATTCGGCCAGGGTGTACAAACTCAGACATAACTGTGTGTGATCTTTGCTGATAGCTCACTGGAATAAAATAAATTAATAAAAATAAAAATATTCCCCTGTCTGCCTAGGCTGCTGTTCCCCCTTTGAGAGCACCAGTTTTTCCCACCGTTTACTCAAGGGGCGAGGTGCATATCCCTCCGTTCCCTGCAGCCAGCAGCCACAGCAGGAGGGTTTGAGTCGGGGGCAGTGGCTGCGATGCTCCGCTGTAAGCAATGCCCAGGTCTCCAGCTGAGCCTCCTCTGCTCTGCTCTACCGGGCTGAACAAGCTGAGCTGCTTTAGCAAGGGAAGTTCTTCATCTGCAGGTGATTCATATGTTTGTCTCCTTTATTAGGGGAAACTGGAGGATTCCTTGTGGATCCACAGTGCTTATGCATGGTCAGAGACAGCCGCCGGACCAAAATTTGATGCGAGTTAAACAAGTGAGATAAGGAGTGGCAGAAGTGAGATAAGGAGTGATAGAAGAGAACCATTCACTCATTTGCAGCCAGAGAGCCCAGGCACGGAGCAATTAAACAGCTTGACAAAGGTCATGCGAAGCATATGTGGCAGAGCGGAGAACGAAAGCCAGATCCAAGCCTTTAACCACAAGGCTGCTCTCTCATGTGTGCTACCACAGCACAAACTGGAATTGCTCCTGGGCTTTGTCCTGTTTCCATATAAAAGTATAAAAGCTGACGAGCAACCTTCATGCCCCAGTCCCAGAGAGGACACATGCATGTCCTTGCGACAGTGAACAGCCTTCATGCTGGTCCTCTACAGCCTACTGTAGGTGACCCTGCTTCGGCAGGAGGGTTGGACTAGATGACCCACAGAGGTCCCTTCCAACCCCTACCATTCTGTGATTCTGTGATTCTGTGGTTTCCCTCTCCCAAG